>Ga0325411_1003306_pt1 | contig 18153 bp, 9 predicted proteins | sample PopdelMetagenome_13_FD_206181 | JGI IMG/M metagenome (GOLD analysis project Ga0325411, IMG submission 206181) | Populus deltoides microbial communities from Bellville, Georgia, United States - Xylem-PdIQD-R4 | ecosystem: Host-associated > Plants > Phyllosphere > Stem > Wood/Secondary xylem...
AAGCTAATTTCAACATGATTGGAGTTAAAACCCAGGGCATCAGGAGACCACGAGATGTAATGTAAGATAGATAGATAAAAAGCAAAGGAACCATCCTCACAAGTTATTTTGTTCTGATTTAATTTTTATTTTTATTTCTTCATATAAAATACTGACATATAATTAAAGAAATATATTGAATATATAGCATGACAGGACACGTCACGAGATCTTTTTTTTAAAAAAATCTAAATTCAATGCTTAGCTTCATGGCTCAATTTTATTTATTGTTAATGATTTTTCAGCATCTATTAAAGCAATCGGTGATCAATTAATTTTACTGAACACGCTAATAAAATTTTTAATATGCATTTGAGATTTTTCATCGTTATCAAAAAACTTAACTCCATCCACATGTTTTTTTTTTCCGATCGAAAAGACTTTAATCCGGCCGCAATATAACGCGGGTATCGGGATTCATCTTTATCTATAATAATCCTTTCCCTTTCTCCGAACAAACCATCCACCACCTTCGCCTTCTCCTTCAAAATTTCCCTTTTCCTTCATCATCACCGATCTTAATTACAGCCTCTGCAAGTCAAAATGGGTTTTCACCATTGATGCTCTTTCGAGCTCAAAATAACAACAACAGACCAAGCTAGCTTCAATGAATTCAAAGATAGATGAAGAGAAGCTAAATAGTCGGTTTCTTTTGTTCAATTTGCACTGAGAAGTGAATTAGATGTCGTTGACGGCGACTACAGACCAGAAACGCTATCTTTCCCGCGTCCCTGTTTATGAAGCTGGGAGGTTTTGATTTGTTTATTTCGGGATTGTTAAAATAAACTTTAAATACACAGAATTATACATTGGAATTTAGTTTTTTAAAATAAACTTTATCCGTCACGAGGTAAAATCCCTTGAATTGCTCGATGAATAAAATACACAGGATGGAAGAAAACAATTGGTCTGAATAGAGTGTTTATATAAAAATATTAAAAATACTTTAACGCGCACACAAAATATTTGTTCAATTTAAATAAAAAAAATTGTTTTATTCAAATTATACATGCACTCGGAGAATGACCTCTCGTGCTTAATTAACAGCTGAACGCCCTCCTCTATAGTTGCTGGGATACGGGGACTTGGACTTTACTGGATGAAAAGGATGTCTACTGCCCAACAAGACAAGCCCTTATTCTAAATGCTTCCAAAAACAGAAAAGGCTCGAATATTTGGTTACATGTTATAATTTTATAATAAGTCGTCCATATTCTACGGTATAAAAATCATCGGACACTTCCACTGCACTGGTCAATGACCATCCACTCCAGTAAAAAAACAAGATACAGCACGATTACGATTAGCATGCGTTCCGATAATGTGGTGGAGGAATTCTTACAAAAGTTTATCTGGATCGAAAAAACACGTGGCGATGTCTTTTTTAGTATCTTTTAAAATCATGTAGAAAATATTAAGATGATTTTTTGTATTCTAAATATATTTTAAAAAGTTGTTTAAAAATATATAAAACACACTCATTTTTTTTTATTAACATGGATATCCGGACCAGCTTGTGCGTACCTCGATTAATTATACAGGCTTTGAAGTCAACGACCATATAAGTTTTCAGTAGCTCTGAGAGGACTCGAACTCTTGATTATTTGAGAAGCAAACCCAAAATCTAACCAATTATTACATCAAGGTTACATTATTTTTATTTTTATGTGAGTTTAAGGCACTGTTTATGATTTTAAATAGAGCTTTATTAAAAATAAATTTTTTAATTTAAAATTATTTTTTATGTTTTTAGATAATTTTAATATATAAATTTAAAAAAATAAATTTATAAAAATAAAAAATATTATTTTAATACATTTATAAAAAACAACTCGGTATCAAACTACCATTAAATTCATCTCCAATATCAACTGCTATGTCCTTTTTTAACTTCGAACTCAAGGAACAGGTGATTTCCGGCGTGTATTTCAAAGCTTGTTTTGATAAAGATTTTTTAAGCAATACACACACATGGTGTTACCTTGACCTAGAAGACAGAAATTTTAAGTTCCTAGATTCAGGCAACCCAAACAGTAGCCTTTAAGCATTTTTCTTATAAATACTGTATGCGGTGAAAAGGGGGACCCTCTCCTTAAATTTCCTATTTTTTTCCTCCTATAAACAGTGTTAATTACTACGTCCGGTGTCACTGCCTGCTCCGATGACCTTTTCTTTTCTTTTTAAAAGGAGCAGAAACAACCTCCATGGATATATGAAATTGGTGGGCCTTGTCCAAAATCCATCAATAAGCCCACCCATTACATCTTTTGATTCTGCAATAATAATAATAATAGAAGAAAATTATTTAATAATAAGAATTGTAAATTATTTAAAGAGAAAAATCACTGTAAATTATTATTGTAAATCATAGTACAATGTGTGCGGAGAAAATAGTGATTTTTCGACATATGTTTTAATAATAATAATAATAATAATAGAAGAAGCAGCAGCATTTTTCCAAATTTTGATGGAGCAACTAGAAAGCGTTCAAAAACAAAAAAAAAACAAAAACAAAAACAGGAAAAGAAGGCTAGGAGATGTTATTCACAAGACTCGCCTCCTATACTGTCCACTGGCTCTTTACCATGGCCAATAAACCCAAACCTCATCTTCTCCATCAAGGTAACTAATTACTATTTTTTTTTTTGAGAAATTGCCAGTAAAGAAAGAAAAAACCCTAGCACAAAAATTGAATGACTGAATGGAACACTAATCAGTCAGTTGCAGGGACGGCGGCGGCGTTACAGAGCTCAGCGAAGAGAGCGAGGACAATGAGCAGCACTTCGGAGTCTTCTTCCTCCTCCTTTATGGACGCGTTTGGAAATTACGCTAATTATCTCAATAACCTTGTAAATAATTATTTCCTTTTCTCTCTGTTTTTTTCCCATTTTATTTTAATTATCATGTTTCAATTTTAAGAAAATATGCAATTATTTCTGTTTATTATATAATACGTGAAGGAATGGTTATTTTTCATTAAAAAAATTAGGTATCTTTATATTCGAGATTGCTGTTTCAAATCCGTCGATATGGATCTGGGTCTGGTCAGGTCGAGTCGGGTCCATGAGATGAGTTCTCTGATTTCATTATCAAACAATGTGTCATGGCAGCTTCATTGTTGTTAAGATGACTTCTACAATTTGCATGAGTGGATCGTGGATAACTATTATGTAGTTCGATACATTTTCTTGCTGTAAATTATTGAAGCTTCCGTAACACTTGACTGAAATCATGAATGCTTGTAGAATGAAAAACGCGAAAGAGTGGTAAAAGCGAGCCGGGATATCACCATGAACAGCAAAAAGGTCATATTTCAAGTTCATAGGTAACGTCTTTGGATATCTGGTTTTCCTTGTCATAATAGCTTTTGACCTTCCTGGTGTGATTAAGTCATTTTTTGGGGTCATACGATATCAGTTGAGGTTCACTTTAGGACACACTCCAAATTCTTGATTTTGTGATTCTACTGAATTGTAAACGTTGTATTCTTCATGTAATAATAGAATCAGTAAGGACAACAGAGACGAAGTTCTTGACAAGGCAGAAAAGGATTTAGCTGCTGTGACAGAACAGTATATGCTCAAGTTGGTGAAAGAACTGCAAGGGACCGATTTCTGGAAGCTAAGACGAGCATACTCTCCTGGGGTTGTATATTTTTCCATGTCCCTATTGAGGCCAGATGTGCAGTATTGTATTGGCTAATTATGCTTGGTGTCTTTGCAGGTACAGGAATACGTTGAAGCTGCAACATTCTGTAAATTCTGCAGAACTGGGACTCTTTTAAATCTGGATGAAATAAATGCTACTCTGTTGCCGCTAAGTGAACCATCTGTTGAGCCTTTGCAAATAAATGTCCTTGACTATTTGCTGGGGGTAATTGCTTGAACTATATCCCAATTCCAGACATTCTATCTTGTAACATGAAATTGTGAATAGTTAAGTGATAGCGCCTCTTATTTCTAGCATATGAAATCAATCACTTGAAGGGTGTAGCAATTTATATTTGCACAGTAACTTGTGAACCAATGTCATTTTATCATCTAAGCAAGCTGCTCACACTTCCAGCATTAAAAAACAAATCTGCGTTGACAAAATATACTAGCATATATATGATTACCAAAACACTCCCAAGGGGTTCTACTCTTTCAATGACATGATTGCGTGCGCGTGTGTGTTGGAAGAGGTGCTTAGTCTGCTGGTACAGCTTGCAGATTTGACCGGAGAGCTGATGCGATTGGCGATTGGGCGAATATCAGATGGCGAGCTTGAATATGCCAAGAAGATATGTCAGTTTGTTCGTGATATCTACAGGGAGCTGACCCTTATTGTCCCATATATGGATGATAGTTCTGACATGAAAACAAAGATGGATACAATGCTCCAAAGCGTGGTGAAAATAGAGAACGGTATTTGATTCAAATTTGCTTGCCCATAATTGTGAAAAGTGATTAATCATATCCTACTTTACAAGTGCACATGTATAGAAGATGTTAACTCGTTGAAGCAGTATCACACCTGAATTCCATGTATTGATATATTGTGAATAGAATTAGGCTGATTGGACAATTACTAATCAAAGTATAGTGTTCTAAGTATGATAAAAATTTGTTTTTAAACCTGAGCAGTATTTATATTGGTGTTCGCTTGCTTATCGTCAGTTCATTGAAGATATAACAATGGTATGATGATTTTTCATGTCAATGGTGGTTACAGTTTTGCATGATAAATCTTTCATCCTTGTCAATCTATGCTTTTTTTTTCTGCATTGTTTAGACATTTATTCAAACTTCTAATAAAGTGACATGTTATAACTTATAATTCGATGCCCGTATAGCGGTAAAAAGCCATGAATGAGTCTGTTTAATTTCCTAGAGTAAGTGAAGGAAACAGGATTTTGTGGAGGTATCTTGTACATGTCCTCTTCCATTTCAGCATGTTTTGAAATTAAACAATAGTGTATTGGTATTTACACCTATTATCTTGGATGAGCATATGGTATCAGGCTGTTAAATTTTTTTCAATTGAGCTAGAAAATGGCAGAGAAGACTTTGCCTCCGAATGTTTCTATTCAGGTTTTACTGCATCTTTTAATCGTGTTATTGTTGCAGCTTGCTATGGTGTCCATGTGAGAGGATCTGAATATACCCCGCTGCTGGGATCCAATGAGCCAAGTTCTTTTTTGTTGAGGGTATCTGATGTCGAATTATAAAGTATTTTCTTCTCTGAGATACTTTTTTCTCTTTTTACCACCTACGGTACCTTTTTTTTGGTTAATTTTATGCTAGTTGCACTAGATTTTCCCCTGATGTAGGGCAGTCTCTTTGTCCAGTAATGCTTAGAAGAGATGTTTTTTTTTTCCTTGCCAATGGAAAGATTTTGAATCACTTATGGGGGCAAGATTTGTCCACATGACCTCCTCCCCTTCCGCCTTGCAAATCTACTTCCTAGGAAATCTAGTTTGTTCATATGCTGCAATATTTGTGATAGACAGTCATGGTGTTGCAAAGAGGCAGACATAATTTGCTGGACCTTAAGGGAAATAGTTCCTTGAAGAGTTTGAAAGGAGCTGCAAGTAACTGTGCTGCTAATGCTGGAATTTGAAGTAATGAAATCCTTCCAAAGATCAAATGACACGATGCTTAAATGAGAATTTTGAAACGCTCCCTTTCTGTTTATCCCAGAGTTTGCCAATTGTGTAAGATCGTGTAAATTTTGGTAATTTTTGCGAACTTGTAAATCTTGTTAGGCAACTTATCGAATCGGAGCAGCTTGCCCTGGTTTAGGGTATGAAGAAATCTATCTGGACTGCATTCTTCCGCACGGACATGTCATATTACCATGTGCAATATGAGAAAGAACCCGCTAGACCCACATGAGTGGTCATAGTGGCTGTTTAGCAATCCTTCTCTCTATAGTGCGCGAGCAAAGGCTGCGTTACATAAAATAATGCAATATTGTTCTCATTTTGACTATAATTGTCAATCATAAGTTAACTTTTGCATCTTTAAAAGCCTGTTTGGCTAAGCGTTTGCGGCAGCGTTTTTATTTAACAGTATCAACATATCATTTGGTTACAAAATAAGCTGCAGTTTTCATGCATGGATCTCATCTTTATCTGCGTTCAAAACTCAATTTTATTGAAGCAGAAATTAGATTCTTTTCGTTTCCTGTTCATGTAACTGTGTTTATAAACATAGTATAAAATTGTTCCCATCTTCCTTCCTTGATCAGTGCTTGGATTTTGTCCAGATGAGAAAATCACGAGGGCTGTTCTTACCTGGGCGTGCTGCTGGAGACGTCGCTGAAACCATTTTCCTTCTGTTCAACCACGAGGGTTGTTCTTAACAGTTTTCCTTTTGTTTGACCCCTAATCTTCATAATTGTTAATACACTTGAAGATGATGATGACGGTGATGGAGGGCTGGCCTACTTAAACCATTTTCTTCTTTTCTATGAAACCCTTTGTTCTTCTCCTAGTATTTTAGGTGCTCTCCTTGTTTGCGTGGAGAGTGAATTAATTCACTCTCTACAAAAATTCACTCTCCACTATTGTGAAGAGTGGAGAGTGAATTATTAATTCACTCTTGCAAAAAAAAAAAAAGAGTAAAAATATTTGATATTTAATTGTATTTTATTCAAAAAATTTAATATTTAATATTATTTAATAATACTACATAAATTAGAAGGAGATCACATGATGGCGTGATATTTGCAGATTTTAATCGTAATTTTAATTTTATTTCTGATGATATTTTACCTGATTTTATTGCACGCTCAAAAAACTATGGAAACTGTAATTCTTATCTGATGAATTTCATACGTAATAGAATTGTAAATAGTTTAATTAAACAATAAAAAATATTATATATAAAGTATTATTTATTTAATGACATAATAACAATAGTTAAATCGATAATATTTAAATTAAAAACCTTCAATATTAATATATATTTTTTAAAATTATTTTATAACCTCAATTTCAAAAGCATTCTTAACCAAACACATTAAATTATTTTTTTAACCTCAATTTCAACCACAGTTTTAACCAAACACCTATTTTTTCAAACCAACCTCAACTAAAAGTACTTTTTATAAAACAACTTTTTTCAAACTACAACCACAACAGTTACCGCAATACCAAACATACTCTAAAAAAACAATGCGCCTAGAATAAACCATATGCTTCCCGTTATCGCGTTGATCAAGTCACTTGGGATCCAATCATGTGTTCTTTTTCGAAAGCCATAAAGGGCACTTCGTTTATTAGAGATGACCATTCATTGTCAATTACACCTGTAGCTCAAGGATCAGAAAATGGCTAGGACCACCTGCACGCACTTCGTTTATCAGAGATGACCATTCATTGTCAATTACACCTGTAGCTCAAGGATCAGAAAATGGCTAGGACCACCTGCACTGTGCCACTGCCAGGATCCATGTGAAAGTGCACCTAACCTTCATATGAATTGTCAGGGTGTGTTTGTAAGGAGTGGTCCAGACATGTGTTGCGATTTCTTAGGGAGTGCACGAGGGATGAACTGTGAGAAGCGAAGGATTGGTTGTTCACTTTGTTTAGTAAGAGAATGATACATATCCAAAACTTCTAATTCTTTTTTATTTGCAACGCTTACTATTGAGGTAGATTAGCTCCCGTCAATTCCTTCCTTTATAATTTTATATGCTCTTAATTTAGGTGCTTTGACGCTAAAAAAAAGAGGAAAAAGGACAGGTTATCCATCATTTATCTTTCCCTTTATCAATCGTTTTTTTTTATGAACACAACCTTAAAAGTACCTCATAGAGGGTGCCGATGAGAGATGTTAACTTTCTCTTCGGCCGGAGGATAACTGTAGTTCAAACAGCTACGAGAATACTTAATTACAGTACTGTCATTGCTCTTTGCAAGTAAAGGGGCTTCGTAGTAATTGACTTGAATCGTCCTATTATTTTCTTAACTTTGCTGCAATGTTTGTGATAGACAGTCATGGTGTTGCAAAGAGGCAGGCATAATTTGCTGGACCTTAAGGGAAATAGTTCCTTGAAGAGTTTGAAAGGAGCTGCAAGTAACTGTGCTGCTAATGCTTGAATTTGAAGCAATGAAATCCTTCCAAAGATCAAATGACACGATGCTTAAGTGAGAATTTTGAAACGCTCCCTTTCTGTTTATCCCAGAGTTTTCCAGTTGTGTAAGATCGTGTAAATCTTGGTAATTTGACATTGCGAACTTGTAAATCTTGGTAGGCAACTTATCGAATCGGAACAGTTTGCCCTGGTTTACTTGTTAAACATCTTCTTCCATGCACGATCATTCTGGGCTTCCGGTTTAGGGTATGAAGAAATCTATCTGGACTGCATTCTTCTGCAGGGACATATCATATTACCATGTGCAAGATGATACAGAACCCGCTATCCCCACAGGTTTGGTCTTAGTGGCTGGAAAGCAACCCTTCTCTCTATAGTGCGCGAGCAAAGGCTGCTTTACACAAAATAATGCAATATTGTTCTCATTTTTACTATAAAAGTCAATCATAAGTGAACTATTGCATCTTTAAAAGATCAATGCGGCTAGGATAAACCATAGGATTCCCTTTATCGCGTTGATCAAGTCACTCGGGATCCAATCATGTATTCTTTTTCTAAAGCTATAAGGATTAAGGGCACTTCGTTAATGAGAGTAGACCATTCACTGTCAAATACAGAGCAACTATGCTTGCTAGTGGTTGTCGCTTCCTCAATACCAGCACCCACTGGCCACTTAATGTCATTGAAAGGTCAAGAGTTGTTGGCACAAGTTCACCTCTCCCTTGCCTGCTTCTGTACTTTTGTATATATTATTTTGTTATTTATTTATTTATCATCATATCATTGAAAGTGTGAGGTTGGTTTTTACAAGTCTATATATTGGTAAGGGGAATGATCTAAGGATCAACTTAAATATATTTCCCTGTCAAAACATAGTACTCAACCCTAAAAATCTCAAAGCATTTCTTCTCGAGCTACAATGCCAAATCCCGAGCAATCTCTTTCTCTTCCCGGATACTTGCAAGAAAATGAAACCTCCCAAGAATTTAGAGACTTGATAGTCTCCATACCCACTGAGAAAGGCTGGATTGCAAATCATCTCCATCAATACCAAGGTTTTTGGCACACAACTAGGCAACTTCAAGGGGTTCTAGCTTGCCAAAAACACTTTCAAGCCCAAGATGGAGATATCTTTCTTGTCACCACTCCTAAATCAGGCTCCACTTGGTTAAAGGCGGTGATGTTTTCCTTGGTGAATCGGGTTTCCTTTCCTGACACTAAACAACACCCTTTGCTCACTAACAACCCTCATGCTCTTGTGCCTTTCTTGGAGATGGAATACATTGACAAAGAGAATCTTGACTTCACCAACTACACTTTTCCTAGGCTGTTTTCAACTCATCTCCCACTCTTGTCACTTCCCAGATCTGTGGAGGACTCTGATTGCAAGCTAGTTTACTTGTGTAGGAATCCTAAGGACATTTTCGTGTCCCTTTGGCACTTCACTAACAAGTTGAGACCCATTGCTTGGGGTGCTAGTTCACTTGAAGAGACCTTTGATAAATTTTGTAGGGGAGTGAATTTGTACGGGCCATTTTGGGACCATGTTTTGGGTTATTGGAAGGAGAGCCTGGAAAGGCCTCATAGGGTATTTTTCTTGAAGTACGAGGAAATGAAAAGGGAGCCCAGGATTCAATTGAGGAGACTGTCTGAATTCTTGGGGTGTCCATTTTCCCTTGAAGAAGAGAATAGCGGTGTCTTGGATGAAATTTTGGAGCTGTGTAGTTTTGAAAACCTGAGCAATTTAGAAGTGAATAATATCGGAAGGCTGCATTCCGGAGAGGAGCATCAGGCCTTTTTTCGACGAGGCGAAGTTGGGGATTCCATGAATTATCTCACTGCTGAGATGGTGGAAAAAATTGACATGATCACTGAGCAGAAGTTGCATTGTCATGGTTTAAAGTTCTAGTTCGTTCTGAAGGCCGCACCATCTTCCTTTACTATTTATCACCATGCATCTTTTGGTGGGAAGCTGAGGTCAACATCTAGGCCATTGTACGCTGCAGTACCGATGAGGGAAGCGTGAGCACCGAGCAGAATATGCCTTTATCAAGGTAGCTTACACGTGATAATCTGGGGTACTGTTAATATATTTGAGTTGTTGATTGCTACGTCACCAAACTTATTAACGTATCCCTAGTGAGTTTCCTGCCATTGCTCTTTGCTTTGTAATCTTGCTTGTTTACAATTATTTTTATGACCCAGTTTGTGTTGGTTACTACAATTTCTTGGTGTAGAATGGACGATCCTTTAAATGACAAGTTTATCACTAAAGGGATTATTTTAGAATTCTAATGCGTTTTCATAAAAATTTTGGAAAAAAATATATATATATTTTTTTTGGTAAATAACACAATTTAAACACAACTTTTATTGAGAATAATAGTTCAACATAATTGTTGTTGAGAATAATAGTTCCTATAAAAATCATGTCTTTCTCAATTTAATTAACATTTAAAAAGTAAACCTAAAATTCTAAGAATATCTAATGATCAAAGAGTGTTTCCAATGACCTTTTTTTTCTCTTGACCATTTGATTTTTAATCTTACTTGTTGATTATTGAATTTTCATAAATTATTTGATTGATTTTTGTTTAGATTAATTAATTTGTAGGATGAAAATGTTCTTAAACATTCACTAAATAACTGCTATTTTAAATAATAGTTGTGTAAGAAAACATATTTGAGATGTATTTACTATTCCAAATAACATTTATATATATATATATATATATATATATATATATATATATATATAAAATATTTAAAACATCTTCATATTCAAACTATATTATTTTTTAAATATTTTTTTAACATGTTTTTGTTGTTGTCCTATAACTTTCGGCAAGCTATTCTATTTCTAAAAAAAGAAATCCAACTTTTCAGGTGATTTTGTCAATTTGTGCTCTATCATTTTGATTATTATCAAGTATAAAGTGTAAAGCCGGAAGTTGATCCTACACCATTTAATGGACAGAAATAGTAATTTATAGTGTGTGTTTTTTTTAACATTTTTTTTTGTTTTTTTTACTTAATCTTTCTACTTTCAGATAAATTTAGAGTTAATAATTTATTTTTTATATGATTATTGCAGTATAAAAAAATATTTTAGCTTTGAGTTGGTATTAAAAAATATCCTAGCAATGCAATATTATCTATTATAAAAAAAATTAGTTAAAAAAAATTAATTTAAAAAAAAACAAGTTTACTAAGTTTTGTTGAGTCAATTGTTCAATTTGCGAGCTTGGCAAGATTATATTGTATGCCTAAGTTTGAAGGTCTAACGATATATTTTTTTCTAATAAAATTTAATTATGTAATCAATTATGTTTTTTATTAGTTAAAAAAATAATTTTAAAAAAAAAATATTATTAAATTTTATAAAGTTCATAGTGCAGTTTGTGGGTTTGAAGAGTTTAAATTTTTTAATTTTTTAAAATTTTATCGAATTAAAAATTAAATTTTATAATTTATTTTATTTTATTTTCTATAAAATTATTATATTCTTTTTTTATTATTATTTCTTCAAGGCTATTCTATCTAGTTTCGTCTGGTCGCCTGGCACCCTTGGAGGTTGATGTTCTTTTAGTTTCACGGGCTGCGGCTCCGTCAAAGCAAGTAGCTAGGAAAGTGAACTGGACGAGAGACCAGTTCTCAAATAAGTTATAGATCCAGCTGTCAAGGACCCCACTCACAAATTCCACTTTACAACTGAAAAATGCTGCTTTGGGCTTTCTAGAGCGAATGAATTTGGACTATCAGTTTCAATTCCTAGAGCCCAATCAACGATGCACTCCGGCCCACTATTTTCTTGGGTCCTCGCGAGCTTGCTGGGTCAAAATATGTCTACCCTCCCCTCTCATTTTTGCCACCCTTCCCGTGGTAGAGCTTGATTTGAAGACAAGATAAATGAGACGTGAAAGCGGAAGCAAGATAATTAGTGTGTTTAGAATATTTAAAACAAAAATCTTTAAAATATATTTTTTTATTTTTAATATTTAAATATATTAAAACAGTTAACAACACCAGAAAAATTAATTTAAAAAAATAAACAATCTTAAAAACACGATTTACCATGCAAACAAACAATATCAGTACACGGAACAGAACGTATTATAATTATGTTTGGTCTGGAATTCAGGATATGAATTTCTCAATTGGTTAGTTGAAAGAGTATTTTAATTACCTTTCAGACTAATTAACATATATTTAATGTTTTCCTTCCATAAATATTCTGCAGATTAATATTATCTTGAATATTCTTTTTCTTAATATCATATACTTATAATAGAGCAGATATAAATGTTGCTAAAAATCTTGGAGATGGAATACATTGACAAAGAGAATCTTGACTTCACCAACTTCACTTTTCCTAGGCTGTTTTCAACTCATCTCCCACTCGTCTCACTTCCCAGATCCGTGGAGGACTCTGATTGCAAGCTTGTTTACTTGTGTAGGAATCCCAAGGACACTTTCGTGTCCTTTTGGCACTTCAGTAACAACTTGAGACCCATAGAATGGGGTGCTACCTCACTTGAAGAAACCTTTGATAAATTCTGCAGGGGACTGAGTTTGTACGGGCCATTTTGGGACCATGTTTTGGGTTATTGGAAGGAGAGCCTGGAAAGGCCTCATAGGGTATTTTTCTTGAAGTACGAGGAAATGAAAAGGGAGCCCAGGATTCAATTGAGGAGACTGTCTGAATTCTTGGGGTGTCCATTTTCCCTCGAAGAAGAGAATAGCGGTGTCTTGGATGAAATCTTGGAGCTGTGTAGTTTTGAAAACCTGAGCAATTTAGAAGTGAACAAGATCGGAAGGCTGCATTCCGGACATGAGCATCAGGCCTTTTTTCGGCGAGGCGAAGTTGGCGATTCCATGAATTATCTCACGGCTGAGATGGTGGAAAAAATTGACATGATCACTGAGCAGAAGTTGCATTGTCATGGTTTAAAGTTCTAGTTCGTTCTGAAGGCCGCACCATCTTCCTTTACTGTTTATCAGCATGCATCTTTTGTTGTTAAGCAGAGGTCAACATCTAGGCCATTTATCATATGTTGCCCTATTACTGTCTATCAAAACTGTCAGCAATAATGGCATGGGCATTGTACGCTCCAGTACCGATGAGGGAAGCGTGAGCACCGAGCAGGAGATGTCTTTATCAAGGAAGCTTACACGCGATATCATGAGGTGTTAATATATTTGATTTGTTGATTGCTACGTCACCAAACTTATTAATGTATCCCTAGTGAGTATCCTAGGTGTCATGCCCGCGTACGATGCTGCAGCCTTATAGCACATTTGTGTGTTTTCATAAATTTATATAAAAATTATAAAAAAATTATTACAATCCACAATATTATTCAGAAAAAAATATAAAATTAAATTTTTAATTTATTTAATATTAAAAAATAAAATCAACAAAGATAATTTTATAAAAAATAATTAAAAAAACTAAGTAAAGAAACATTGTAGCAATCTATAGTGTTTCATAAGAAAATTTAAATTTGTAATTCTCAACCAGCTCAGTATTAAAAATAATAAAATTGATAAAGATAATTTTTAAAAAAAACATAACAAAAAAAATTATGTGGGGAAACAGTGTGATAATCCACGGTGTTTTAAAGAAAAAAACTATGAAGCTAAATTTTCAATGAGTTCAATATGAAGAAAACAAATCGACAAAGACAATTTTAAAAACAAATCATAAAAAAATCATGTCGGGAAATACTGTAGTAATCCACAATGTTTTAAAGAAAAAAACTACAAAGCTAAATTCTCAAGCAGCTCAACATTAAAAAAATTAAATCGACAAAAAAAAATTCTGAAAAAAAATGACACAAAAAAATGAAAAGAAGAATAAGATAATTTTGAAAAAAAAAAGCAAAAAAATATAAAAAAGGGAAAAAACATATGGAAAAAGTTAAAGCTAAATTCTTAATCAACTCAATATTAAAATCATTTAGGAAAACACTGTAGCAATTTATAGTTTTGTGTGAGGAAATATACAATTATAATTCTCAACCAAGTCAATATTAACAAAATAAAATCAACAAAGAAAATTTAGAGAAATATCACAAAAAAAACAAAAGGAAAAAAAAACCATACACGGAAAAACTATAGCAATCTATAGTGTTTCACGAGGAATTCTACAGTTGTAATTTTCAACAGCTCAATATTAAAAAAAATAAAATAAATAAAGACAATTTTTTAAAAAATCAAAACAAAAAAAATCATGTGGGGAAATATTATAGACATCAATGGTTTTTTAAAGAAAAAAAATTGCAAAGCTAAATTTTCAACCAGCTCAATATGAAAAAAATAAAATCGACAAAGATAATTCTAAAAAAAAAATCATTAAAAAAACCATGTGAAGAAAAACTATAGCAATCCACAATGTTCTAAAGAAAAAATCTAAATTCTCAACCAACTTAATAATTTAAAAAACTCGACAAAAAAAAGAAGATAATTTTTTGGAAAAAAAAGAGAAAAAACAAAATATTTGGGGAAAGTTAAAGTTAAATTCTAAACCTGCTCAATATTGAAAAAATAAATTCGACAACGATAACTTAAAAAGAAAACATGTGGGGAAAGACTGCAGCAAAATAAAAATCATGTGGGAAAAACATTGTAACTATCCACAATTTTTTTTTTTAAATATCGAAACTAAATTCTCAACCAACTCGATATGAAAATAATAAAATCGACAAAGACCATTTAAAAAAACAGAAAAAAAATCATAATAAGAAAGAAAAAAACTATGTATAAAAATATTATAGCAATTCATAATGTTCTAAAGAAAAAACTTATATAACTAAATTCTCAACTAGTTCAATATTTAAAAAAATTAGTAAAGATAATTTTGAAAAAAAAAATAAAAAGAAGAAGAAGGAGAAGTCAATTCTGGGAAAGAAATAAAAAAAAACATGTAAAACAAAAAACAAAAAAAAAAAGCAAAGAGCAAAAACAAAAAAGAAAAAAAAACATGTAGTGAAAGCTACAGTACTTTTCCCACGCCTTTTATAGTATTAACTAGATGCCATGCCTGCACGATGCCGCGGGCTTGGGGCATGCTTGTGCGTTGTCTTGGATTTGTGGAGGGAAAAATCATATGGAGAAAAAAAATTTAATCCACAATATTTTAAGGAAAAAATTACAAATTAAAATTCTTAACCAGCTTAATATTAAAAAAATAAAATCAACAAGGATAATTTTGAAAAAAATCATAAAAAAAACTAAAGGAAAAAAAAAAAACAAAGCACGAAAACACTGTAGCAATCTATAGCGTTTCATGAGAAAATTTAAAATTGTAATTATCAACCAGCTCAATATTAAAAATCATAAAATTGATAAAAATAATTTTGACAAGAATCATAACAAAAAAACAATCATGTGGGGGAACACTGTAGTAATCCACATTGTTTTAAAGAAAAAAACTACGAAGCTAAATTCTCAACCAGTTCAATATAAAAAAATAAAATCGACAAAGACAATTTTAGAAAAAAATCATAAAAAAATAAAAAAACCACGTCGGGAAACATTGTGGCATCCCACAGATTTTTAAATAAAAAAATACAAAACTAAATTCTCAACCAACTCAACATTAAAAAAAATAAATTTGACAAAAATAATTCTGAAAAAAAAAGAAGAAGAAAACAATTTCAGAAAAAAGAAAACAAAAAAAATGAAAAAAAATTATGGGGAAAGTCAAAATTAAATTCTCAATCATCTTAATTTTAAAATCATTTAGGAAAACACTGTAGCAATCTATAGTGTTTTGTGAGGAAATATATAATTATAATTATCAACCAGTTCAATATTAACAAAATAAAATCAAAAAATAAAATTTTAGAAAATATCAAAAAAAAAAACAGTGCAGGGAAAAAATATAGCAATCTATGGTGTTTCATGAAGAAATCTGCAGTTGTAATTTTTAACTTGCTCAATATTAAAAACAATAAAATTAATAAAGACAATTTTTAAAAAAAAATCATTTAGGAAAACATTGTAGCAATCAACGGTGTTTTAAAGAAAAAAAAATTGTAAAGCTAAATTTTCAACCAGCTCAGTATGAAAAAAATAAATTTGATAAAGATAATTTTTAAAAAATTGATAAAAAAAACATGTGGGGAAACATTGTAGCAAGACAAAAATCACGTGGAGAAACAATGTAGCAATCTACTATCTTTTAAAGAACTACAAAGCTAAATTCTCAATCAGCTCACTATAAAAAAAATAAGATTGACAAAAATAATATTGAAAAAAAATCATTAAAAAAACTATGTGGAAAAACACTATAGTAATCCACAATATTTTAAAGAAAAAAACTAAATTCCCTATAAACTTAATTGTAAAAAACAATTGACAAAACAAATTGTGAAAAAACAAACAAAAAGAAAAGGAATAAAAAAGAAGACAAAAGGAAAAAAAAACAAAAAAGGAAAAAAAATGGAAAAACAAAACATGTTGGGAAAGCCAAAGCTAAATTCCCAATCAACTCAATATTGGAAAAATAAATTCGGCAAAGATAATTTAAAAAAAACATGTGAGGAAACGCTGCAACAAAACAAAAATCATGTGGGAAAAACACCGTAGCGATCTACAATGTTTTTTTTTACTACGAAACTAAATTTTTAACTAGGTTAATATGAAAATAATAAAATCGATAAAGGCTGTTTAAAAAAAAAAATAATAATAATAATAAAAAAATATTATATAAAAATATTATAACAATCTATAGTATTTTAAAAAAAAATTACGTAGTTAAATTCTCAACAGATTATTTAGTTTCACGTGCTCTGGCTCCGTAGAAGTAAGTAGCTACGAGAGGGAACTGGACGAGAGCCCATTTCTCGAATAATTTATAGATCCAACTGTCAAAGCCCACAACTCACATCTTCCACTTTACAACTGAAAAATGCTGTTTTGGGGTTTATAGAGCGAGTGAATTTGGACGATCAGTTTCAATTCCTAGAGCCCAATCAACGATGCACCCTTCCTGTGGCAGAGTATGGTTTACAAGGTTTAGCGAGTAGTAATGGTTATTATTTAAAATGTTTTTAATTTATAAATGTATTAAAAAATATTTATTTTATTTTTTTAAAAATAATTTTAATATTAATATATCAAAATTATTTCAAAACAAATAAAAAAATATTTTAAGCAAAAATGTTTTTTAAAAGTTTTAGAAAACACCTTAATTTTAACTATTTTCTCAAACACTGTTATCGACAGCATAAATGAGACATAATAACAAAGATGAGATAGTTAGTGTGTTTATAATTACGGTACAAATTATTTTTTAAAATATTTTTTATAAATATATTAAAATAATATTTTTTATTTTAAATATTAAAATTTTAAAACAATCCCAAAAAAAAAAAATCTCAAAAACACGGTCTACTGCACAAACAAACAGTACAGAACATAATGTAGACATGTAGTTATGTTTGGTTTGGAATTCAGGATATGAATTTTTCAATTGGTTAGTTGAAAGAGTATTTTAATTACCTTTCAGACTTAGCATATATTTAATGTTTTCCTTCCATAAATATTCTGCAGATTAATATTATCTTGAATATTCTTTTTCATAATATCATATACCTATGATAGAGCAGATATAAATGTTGCTAAAAATACCTTTAAATTAACTTCACATACTAGCTCTGGGAAATTAAACAATTTCAACGTGGTTAAAATATGCCTATCATCCTCGTCAAGAAAATAAAATCGAAAACCTGGTGTTCTGAAGTTTTCTTTTTAGACCCAGAGAAAAAACAATTCCTGAATATTTCTATTTTATCCTTTTAAAAATAAATTAAAAAATAATGATATTAATAATAATAACAATAATAATAATAATTGTTATTGTAGTGGTACCAATATGGTTGTCGCTTTACCACTACAAATAACAAGGATAATATAAGAAAGAGGATGAGAAAGAAACCAGTGATATTAATAAAAATATTAATAATAGTTGTTATAATAATAATAATAATAATAATAATAATAATAATAATAATAATAATAATAATA
>Ga0325411_1003307_pt1 | contig 18150 bp, 11 predicted proteins | sample PopdelMetagenome_13_FD_206181 | JGI IMG/M metagenome (GOLD analysis project Ga0325411, IMG submission 206181) | Populus deltoides microbial communities from Bellville, Georgia, United States - Xylem-PdIQD-R4 | ecosystem: Host-associated > Plants > Phyllosphere > Stem > Wood/Secondary xylem...
ATATTGTTTACAAAGTTTAATTTAAGATATTGTTATGTAGAAAAGTAATAAGAAGTGAAACTTTAATTATTAGTTTATATTCATTGTATTTTTATTATTTTTATTTTAATAATGAGTTAAAAACATTTTTGTATATTTATCAATGGATAAAAAGAAATAAATGAAGTTTATTTAATCAAACCATTTTACCAAGAATTCCTTTAACTCAATAAAATAACAAAACCCCCCCTATTTTCAAAGAACTTACGCTACCTGCTGGAGAAGACACCTGAGATTCCTTGGCTTCAGACTGATTTTTTATGGTCCTACGTCGTACAGATCTAGGCTGTAATTCCTTGTTACATTTTCTGCTGACGAGACGCCCTTCAAAAAGAAACTGCATGAAGTTGCATAAATTATTTCAAATATATTTTCAGATAAAAATCACCACGCGCCACCACGATACCAAACAGATGGTGCTGAAACGATTTTATTTCTGATCATATTTTAAGTTTCCAGACAGCTTGTAAATGCTACGCTGTTACCTGGTGTGGACAGAAAGGGCAAATAGACAAAACCAATGCACGAGGCACGTCAAGGGACAGAGGAGACCGATTTTTCATGCAAGGTAGGAAGCTATAGGCCATATATATAGCCTGTTGTTCAATATACTTTCCCTTCCTGATCAAAACTTGTCTAGCAGGCCAGTGTTTTCTTGTTTGGTTTTTGCCCACCATTGATTTATTGTTAAGTTTATCGGCTATTATACTCTTTTCTGCATTTTTTTCCTGTATATCCTATTCTTTTTGATCCAAAGGTTAGGTAACACACAAAAGGTTTGTGACCAACCATCTCAGAAGCAATCGATTTGAATCCTTTTCTTTGAGGGGATAAAACTGGACATATCCATTGTCTCTTGCAACCCCATTAAATCACTTTGGCAACCAAGTTTTGTTAGCGTTTTCCAGTTGAAGCTGAAGCAGTTCTACTTGTCAGCAATGAAATGATCGCTTCGCTTCATCAATTAATAGAGGATGTAGTAAACTCAGATCTCCACCGTTTCATCGTTTCAAATCTTCCAGTGCACTGATCTTGACCTCCAATAATGCAGTCTATTTACCTTTTCTTTCTTCAGTCAAACAAGATGGTCACGAATCACGATCTTTATTGCGTAAAAGCGGCTTTAGAGTGAGTAGGGTCCATTTTATAACTTTTGTCCAGTTGAATTAATTTAATAAAGCTGATGTCATGGTCATATTTATTTGGAGGTGGACATTGTGAATGCCACTCTGCCATGTCCCTGTTATGGCTCATCTGATTCAGATGTATAAATAAATTAATTGGCTCAAAAAAGAGTATGATCATGATCTATCAAGGAATTGCAGTGTGGCTATGTATTCTGTCTATAATCTATTTATAGTTCATAGGTTTCGCAGATACAGATGACGAGTGAGATTTGTGACTTCAACACTCTCTTTTTGTGTGCTCTAGGCTATTTCACGGCCACAATACGAGGGATGCCACAAATAATTTTCTTCTAATGAGCTTATCTGGCGGAAGTAAAGTGAAAGAATGAAGCTGCTTTCTTCTTCTTCTTTATTTTATGTTAATAATAAGAATCTAGGGTCTTAACATCCAATTTAACCATGTAAATGGTCAGGGTTATTTTACCAAGTCATCTCAGGAGGTAGAGAAAATTCAGCTGCAAAATGTTAATGCAGCTGAAAACCGATTGTGCCTGCTAGTAAGAGAGAAAAAGAATAGAACAATATTTCAATGTTCTTCTTCACGCGTTTCTGAACCTGTTTAACAGTGGAGATTGGTAGAGGGTGGATTCTCACTTAGATAGTAATTTAAACTTCCAAATGCCTGTAAATATTGTTATGCATTGAGAAATCTTGTCATTAGAAGAATTAAAAAAAACGCCTTGTTTCCTTTTTGTCTCTGTCTAGTAATGGTAAAATACTGAAGGCTAATGAGATATTAGTCTCGTTATGAAGGGCTTAAGCCTCTGCTTTGGTAATACTGTATATTTGAATCTCCCCACGCCATCGAAAGGAGGAAATGATAGCCAAAATGGTAATGGAAACTTTGCTGTTCTAGATTTCTTTGACCTGTATATTTTTTCTTTTAGTTTCCTAAGATTCCAATGGATTTGCCCTATCAATGTTAACAAATCACGGGAAGGAAGTGATAAATCTTTATGCTGAAAAGGAAAGCAGTTGTATATCTTTCACATCGCAATGCTCAGGATGCCACACATGTGTAAATATAGTTGATGTTACTAATTTCACTTTGCAATGAAATTTGACATTTTTTTCTCTCTCTTTTAAGAATTTGCTGGATGAAAAAAGAAAGGATTTGTTTTCCCAAAAGTCAGATACGAGTCAAAGTTACAAGGGGCAAAAGTAGCAATAACGCATATCAAAGATTCTGTGTTTATAAAAGTAGTTTGCTTGTAATTAATGGAGTATCAGAACATATGCAACTCAGTGAACTCACAACGATGTTGGGAGTGGAGGAGGGCTAATCTATTTGTTGGTGCTCAAATTTTCTTTTAATTCTTTTAAACTCTTGGTGGAATCATCCTTGTTTTCTTCTCTTTCTGTCCTTTTCTTTTCAATCGATTGTCCTTTTATATAGGGCATTGTCTTTTATTTATTTATTTTTCTTACAAAAGCTAAGCAATATGATTTGGTTCGACTCCACCCGATCAACCGTTGTGGTAAAGAATGGTTTTTGTTACAAAATGCAGTTAAATTCTTGCTGCTACAACAGATCACTTCACAATCTTTGTAGCTACTCTAATCACCTTGGAAATTATTAGAGCAGCAATGTTCTCACAAAATAAGTTGTTATGCATGTAAAATGCATGAACATAAAGCATAGAGACTCACGTTTCCATTGCTGAAGAAACCTTAAAGAGGAGGCACAGTGGTGAGCGACATGTGAGTGGTCTGGCTTTTGGAAGGTGTATAGTAATTGTCAAAAAATGCCGTGGAGAGAATGGCTATCTACTCATCCTCACTTTCTCTTATTCTAAACCAAGTAATCTGATTAGTATTAAATAATGAAGAAAGAAACTGCCACTGATTACTGACACAAGTAAATCCCTCTTCATGTATAAATATGTGCCAATATTTGAAGTAGCGGACAGCAAAAGATGGAGTGCCAAAAAGTTAACGAGGTGGAGAGGCAAAACCAGCTCCCACAACCTGAGGTGCCAAACAGGGGCACCACCTTCCTTGGAACTTGTTTTAATGGGCTCAATGCTTTATCAGGTCTCGATTTCCTCTTTCCCTCTTTTTGCCGTAACTAAACCAATTTTAAGACATGTAGACAGGGAACTTCCTATGTATATCAGTAGCTAAACCAATTTTAAGAAATTTAGACAGGAACTTTCCTATGTATAATATCAGTAACATTTTACCTATGTTTTATTTGTTACGCTCTTCTGCTCTTCTTTAGGGAATTCAAAAAACAATCATTTTCAATATCATGATAATTGTTTAGGACCACCATTTTTCTTCCTCGCTTTTTTTGGCATACATGGTTCTGGTCCAATTATTTACTTTTTTTCCCCAGCTAAACATAGGACTTGTTGAGGTAATCAGGACAGTGCTTCGACTCATGGAAATATTAAAGGTGAGCTGAAGTATGACCGAGAATGATAACAATTAACTACTGCCCTGTTTTGCAGGTGTTGGGATACTCTCAATTCCCTATGCGCTTTCTCAAGGAGGGTGGCTGAGCTTAATACTGCTTTTTCTAGTGGCAGTTCTCTGTTGGTATACAGGATTACTTCTAAGACGTTGTATGGATTCGGACCCACTCATCAGAAGTTATCCTGATATAGGAGAGCGAGCTTTTGGATACAAAGGAAGAACTCTAGTATCCATCTTCATGTATCTTGAGCTATACTTAGTAGCTGTTGAATTTCTGATACTAGAAGGTGATAATTTAGACAAGTTGTTTCCAAACACAGGTTTCAAATTTGCTGGACTATACATTGGAGGTAAAACAGCCTTTGTTCTGCTCACTGCGCTTGTAATCCTGCCAACGACATGGTTAAAGAGTCTAGGCATGCTGGCCTATGTCTCTGCTGGTGGGGTTATGGCTTCTGTTCTTTTGGTTGGTTGTGTTTTGTGGGTTGGTGCAGTTGATGGTGTGGGGTTCCATGAAAATGGTGTGCTTTTGAATGGGAGAGGATTACCTACTACTTTAAGCTTGTTCACCTTTTGTTACTGTGGTCATGCAGTTTTCCCCACGTTGTGCAATTCCATGAAAGACAGAAGCCAATTCTCCAAGGTAGGAAGCTACGTGGAAACTGAATCTTCTTATAATTGGCTCTCTGTTAATGCAACTATGCTAATGATGATATCTTTTCAGTTCAAAATTATAGGAGTTTTGTGTGCTTATGACCTTTCTCTTCTGCATTCTCTCCTTCGCAGGTTTTACTTATCTGCTTTGTTACAAGCACCATCACTTATGGATCAATGGCAGTTCTAGGCTACCTCATGTATGGAGAATATTTGAAGTCTCAGGTGACCTTAAATCTTCCAATCAGAAAGATTGGTTCAAAAATAGCAATATATACCACTCTAATCAATCCCCTGACCAAATATGCGGTCATTACTGCTCCAATTGCTACAGCTATTGAGGACACATTGGTTTTCCGCAACAGCAGATATCTCAGTATCCTCATCAGAACTGTTATTGTGATCAGCACGGTCGTTGTGGCACTAACAATTCCCTTTTTTGGATACGTGATGGCTTTTATTGGTGCGTTTTTGAGTGTCACTGTCTCCATGTTGTTACCCTGCTTGTGCTACCTTAGGATTGACAAATCTGCTAGAAGATTTGGGTTAGAGTTGGTATTAATTGTGGGAATATTGATAGTCGGGTCTTTGGTGGGTATAATAGGTACATATACTTCTATCAAACAAATTGTAAAACATCTCTGAAACTTAAAGATGGTGCCATTAAGCTTACTGACAATAAGATAAACAATTCGTAAGCGCAACTTTTGCCATGTACGAAGATCATGCAAGTCGAATGCAATGCAATATAGGGTTGAAATCTCTGCCAGAGCAAAATAAAGAAAAATCGATTTCTGCCTTTTAAGGCCCAATCATATTTTCCTCTTCAAGGTACACGTCGGATTTCCATGAGACTGCATTTTCTATTCATTTCTCAAGAGATGGTTTTTAAAATAAATAAAATAAAAAAATAAATCTGACACTGATAGAAATAATGTCAATCTTCTTTTTCAATTAATTTTCCCAACAGCTAATGACACAGCATTTTCTATTATTTCTCAGTGACCTTCAATTCTTCAAACAAAACGAACCAGCCAGATGCCATAATTTCTCTTTTACATTGACATGTCTAAAATGATGATCCTCATTCCCCTGTGATAATGACCGAGGCAATTCAGTAGAGACGAGTCACACCACCAGCCCATATACTGGTTGAAATGGCAGAAAGTTGTGTGAGTGAAAAATAAACCAAATGGCATACATGCCAGCATTAGGCAATTAGAAAGATCAAATTCATTATGCAGATAAATTTTGCCTTGTATTCCATTGATGGCGAAGCTACAAGTATATGCAGATAAATATTTATCCTGTCAAATCCATGTACTAAAAAAATCCTATTACATACTGCTATCCTGAACTGAAACTCGTCTACAGTATCCGTGTTTAAGAATCTACTAGATGGTAAATCAAGAGACTCAATGTAGGTTGGAGGCACTTTTAGCTTCTTTCATTGCTTGATAACATGCCATAAGAGAGTAACTTCGACATTTTTAGTCTTCAACGGCCATGCAGTTTGATGATTGCATTAAGTTAGCCTGCATTCAAATCATTCTAGGTTTTAACAACATGGAAGCATGTGCAAATCACTTCGCAAAATGTCAATGGTTCCATTTTCAAGTTAACTTGGAATATCATATGCCCATTCCGACCCTCAAACACTAATCGAAGTACAGCATGGCCTTAATGTTTTCATTTCCATAGAAAGAACATTACACTGCTAGTAAGATACAACTTCAGGGAATACATTATAAAATATTTTAGGCAACATCCTGTACAAAATAACAGATTGAAAATGGCACCCGTGAATGTCAATACTTAAACACAAAGGGTTTTGTCGAACATATTCCCAAAGGGTAATTGGAATAATTTAATTTCCATACCCAATGATATTAAATTACAGAAGCCATTCTTACATGGTTATGGAAATAGATCAATTAGTTATATAAGTGAATTTTTCCAAGTATATCAACTAACGTGTGCCCTTGGGTCACATATTAGAAAAACTGAAATATAAACTTCTCAACTACTATAATGATAGAAATGCTCTTAAATATGTATTCATAAAACCTCAACCTGTCCTTCAAAATGACAAATCTTTCGCATGAACCAGCAAACCTCAGACAACTTCTCCGTATGTGTTGTTATTGCATTCATTTTTGCCTAATTGGATCTTTTGACCTGAGATGATTCAAAAGTGCAGTTCTCTAAGAAGCAAAAGCATAATGATGAAAAAAGAAAAAGAAAAAGAAAAAGAAAAAGAAAAAGTGACTAAAAAAGTTTAGAAACTCTTAAGTGTATCATGACCAAAGTAAACACTCACCCACTTGGAAGCTGTCTTCTTCTCCAAATATTGCTGCAATGGTCCTAAGCCTTCGGTCGTCTGGTAGAAATGCCAAAGCGAACATTACATTTATCATCAAGATACAAAAATATTCAGACAAATGGATACATATCCAACTCTAGGATAGATTGTACAAGTCTGAAGTGAATGACAAAAACAGTTAATTCAAGCATGTATATATACCAACTTGCACTGAAAACATAGATACACTTTAGTACAAACGCATCTTTCCTGTATTCTTTATATTGCTTTCAAGTAAATTTTACCTTCAGAGGTTTGACAATCAGAATGCCCATGCCTGCTGTCCTGAAGTGCCTTTTGAACTACTAAATTGCTTTTAGATCGAGCTAGGCTCCGTATATGGGTCAAACGTACAATTCTTTTATGTAAATCCACACTTGATTTCTTTTCTGTCCCATCTTGCACTTGTGAATGATTTTTGGCCCGCGCTTGATGTCGAATTTGAGTCAGCCGTGTTCTTCCTTGCAATTGCCCAAGTGTAGAATCCCCAATACTTTGGTGCGCTAATATATTACTTTTTGATCGAGCTAGACGTCGAATTTGACTTAAACGGAGAGTTTTACCTTCACATTGGAATCCATTCTCTTTATTTCGTACATGATCTATTACAGGCATCACGCCAATTTCTTTCCCAGGATATTTCTGATCTGAAAAGGGATGCTACATAAACATAAAAGGAAAGGCAGATAATGTAGTGATTGAACAGGAGAATAACACTGACCAGTAACTGTAGCATCGCTAAGATTTTCTAATGAATGTTGAGCCATTGGACTAATATGCAACCCTGATCATATATAAATAACTATCAACACAACATCAGTGAAATACTTAACAAACTTGAAATAACCAAACACACTTCACAAATTAATGCACTTACCTTCATGACTTCTATCATTCATGCGCAATCCATCAAAGCTTTCCTCAGATTCCAGCATTAGTTCAGCAGACTGTGCGAGAATCAACAGATGATCAACTGCACTTTCCCCATGCAGTTGCTCATTGTCTATTTGCCCATCTTCACTCAGGCATGTTAGTTTGTACTTCATTTTTCTTACCTGTCTAGATTGTTCGCTAAATTGGCTGTGCTTATCAACATACTGCTGATGGGCAGCAGCATGCCGCAGGGTCTTCCACAAATTCTGCTGCACATCTGACATCTGGAGTGATTTTGCCTCTGCAGCTTCACCCAAATTTTCGTTCTTTTCATTGAAAACCAGAGCTTTCTTCTGTTTTGAAATGTTTTGAATATGTTGCCTCTGTTTGATTGTCATCTTCAAATGCTTCGAGCTACTAATCAGTAATCACCATCTGCTTTTCAACATCATGAAACATGAGCAAAAGAAAGACGACAGGATAATGCGTTGAAAACTAAAATGCATAAAATTCCAGCGCCCGCTTCACAGAAAATTCCTTTCCCAGTCAAGGCCCAAAACAAACACTTTCAAATGGAAATCATAGAGATTTCCCGTATGAAGACCTTAATAGATTATTAATTGTAGAACTGAAAAGCGTGGAAAGGAAATTAAAACCATAAAAGAATAATCTTCATAAACTGAAACTCCACTAGCAGCTTTGGGATAATTTTATATGCACTCGTAACCAGAACCCAGTTCAAAAAACACAACAACAGTTATACCATGTTAAGATTTTCAATTATACTATATTCCCAATTGAGTTTCAATATCCAAGTTTCAGGCTTTGGAGGAATAAATAAGCATTATCAAGATTTAAAAAACAGCGACGAAGGCTGAAAAAATTAATTAATAGCAGTATTCTACTATTAATTTGCAAAAATAAGTAAATAAAATGAGGTTAGCATTAAACAGAACATGTGGGCACATGAGAAACAAAATGTATATTTTTCATTGAAAAATAAATGGAGTAAGATTGTGGGGCTTACCAGAAAGAAAGGGTTTTTTTTTTCCCCTTAAAAAAGTGGAGAACAGGAAGGGCATGAAAGAGACAAGATGAGGACACCAAAAATATCTGTCAAACAAAAACCCTAAACGGCGTATCCGAGGAATCTGAATTTTCCAATCAAGGTGGGGGAATACTATTACCGAGGTACCCAAGAGGTAGCACCAAAATAGGATGGGCGTATGCCACTTGTTATTTTTGCAGGTTACCACGTTGACATTTATTAATAAAAAGAAAAAAGAAAACATTGCCGTAAATAGTCTTATATATCGAATTTGGAAGTGACTTAGATATTAACTTTATCACTGTCCCGTACCAAGAAAAATATTTAAACACTACTGATATAATTTTTAATAAAAAGTATAATTATGAAATCAAATATATGATACATAAAATATTGATGATATACTTTTAAAAAAATATTAAGATAATTACATATTTAATTAATTTAGATTGCATCACCGGACCATAATAATAATATAAAATATAAATCAAAATAAATTAAAAAATTTAATTTCTAATTAACTTAATATTTAACGAGTAAATAAATAGGTATTAATTAAAAAAAAACAAAAAAGTTTTTTTCATCATGAAATCGGGATATCTTCATAAAAAATAAAATTATAAAAAATTATGAAACTCAATTTTCAATCAGCCCAATATTAAAATGATAAAATAAAAAAATAACTCAATTCAACATTGACTGACCTCTTAAACCCACTATTTGAGTTGTGAAACTAAGATAACTTCATAATAAATAAATAAATAAAATTATGAAGTTCTATTTCCAACAAATCTAGTGTTGAATCTTGAGGTTCATAAAAAACATTCATGAGACCGAGATAACTTCACATAAAGAAATAAAAAAAATACGAAGTTTAATTCTCAATCAACTTAATATTGGAGGATGAAATTAAAAACAAATAAAATAAAATTGAGTTGTTGGAAGGTAAAATTAGAAAACAATAATCAATTAAAAAGAGATAAAAAAAAATAAATCAATTCAACATACTAGCCCACAACTCGGATCATGAAATTAAGATAACTCTATAGAAAAAAAATATGAAATCCAATTAAAAAATATTATATTAAAAAAAACTAAAAAAAATTAACACGGTCAACATGCTGAAACCCGTGAATTAGTCATGGGATTGAGATAATCCTATAGAGAGTAAAAAAAATACAAAATTTAATTTTCAACTAATTTAATGTTAATGGGTGAAATAAAAAAAAATCAATTATAAAAAAATACTTATTTGATTATCAAATTGCAAAATCAAGTTTGATAATGATTTCATCTCCTTTATTTTTTAGTTTTTAAGTTAGAGAGATGAAGAAAGAGTTATCGAATTCAAGCTGGGGAGAAAGAATTTTCGGATTTCAACTAAGGAAAAAAAAAACAAGTTTGATATTAATTCTGAACATAAAAATAATCAAATTTAATATCAACAAGATTCACTTAACGAGAAAAGTTCTGATAGAGTGTTATTTGCCTTCATCTCGCATGAGTGTAAACATGGACGTAAGAAGTTTTTGGATTCTGGTTTAATTTTTTTGTTCTTGAATCGATTTTTTGTTAATATAAGATTATATACCAAAAGATTTTTTTTTTTAAATAAAAATCTTATCTTTTCAATCCCCTCCCCTCCACAGCCTCAAAACATTTAATTCAATTCCAAATCACATTTTGAATGAAAATGGCAACAGCACCATTTCCACCAGTGATCCAACAGTCTCCCTCACAACACAGTTCTTATTACAACACCACATACCCATCAAGCCTTCTCTCTTGCTTACCCAAATGCACCTCTCTTAAAGAACTTAAGCAAATTCAAGCCTTTACGATCAAAACCCACCTCCAAAATGACCTCCAAATCCTCACCAAGCTCATCAACTCTTGCACCCAAAACCCTACCACCGCCTCCATGGACTACGCACACCAGCTGTTTGAAGCAATTCCCCAGCCAGACATTGTCCTCTTTAACTCCATGTTTCGCGGCTATTCGCGGTCCAATGCCCCTCTCAAAGCCATCTCTCTCTTTATCAAAGCTTTAAACTATAATCTCTTGCCGGATGACTACACTTTCCCATCTTTACTTAAAGCGTGTGTGGTCGCTAAAGCCTTTCAACAAGGTAAACAATTGCATTGCCTTGCTATCAAACTTGGGCTAAATGAGAATCCTTATGTCTGCCCTACACTTATAAATATGTACGCCGGGAGTAATGATGTGGATGGGGCTCAACGAGTGTTTGATGAGATATTAGAACCGTGTGTTGTTTCATATAATGCTATTATAACGGGCTATGCTAGAAGTAGCAGGCCTAATGAGGCACTGTCTCTGTTTCGCCAATTGCAAGCTAGGAAACTTAAGCCTAATGACGTTACCGTGCTCAGTGTTCTATCGTCGTGTGCATTGTTGGGTGCCTTAGACTTAGGGAAGTGGATCCATGAATATGTTAAGGAGAATGGACTGGATAAATATGTTAAGGTGAATACGGCACTTATAGATATGTACGCCAAATGTGGAAGCTTGGATGGTGCCATTTCTGTCTTCGAGAGCATGAGTTTAAGAGACACGCAGGCTTGGTCTGCGATGATCGTGGCATATGCAATGCATGGGCAGGGTCAAGATGTGATGTCTATGTTCGAAGAAATGGCGAGGGCAAACGTGCAGCCTGATGAGATTACATTTTTAGGCCTACTGTATGCTTGTAGTCACACTGGATTGGTGGATGAAGGTTTTCGGTATTTCTATACTATGAGTGAGGTGTATGGAATTATTCCTGGGATCAAGCATTACGGGTGTATGGTGGATTTATTAGGTCGAGCTGGACTCTTACATGAAGCTTATAAGTTCATAGATGAGTTGCCGATCAAGCCCACACCTATACTATGGCGAACCTTATTATCTTCATGTAGTAGCCATGGCAATCTGGAATTGGCAAAGCAAGTGATGAACCAGATTCTTGAACTTGACGACTCTCATGGCGGGGATTATGTAATTTTATCAAACCTATGTGCAAGAGCTGGCAAATGGGAAGATGTGGATACTTTAAGAAAATTAATGATCCATAAAGGTGCAGTAAAGATTCCTGGGTGCAGCTCCATAGAGGTAGATAATGTAGTGCATGAGTTCTTCTCTGGGGATGGTGTGCATTACGTTTCTACAGCTTTACATCGAGCTTTGGATGAGCTGGTTAAGGAGTTAAAATCAGTCGGATATGTACCAGATACTTCTCTAGTCGTTCATCCTGATATGGAAGATGAAGAGAAAGAAATCACTCTTAGATATCATAGTGAAAAATTGGCCATTTCCTTTGGACTCCTCAACACCCCCCCAGGGACAACAATCCGCGTGGTGAAGAATCTTAGAGTTTGCGGGGATTGCCATTCTGCTGCTAAACTTATATCGTCACTCATTGACAGGGAGATAATTCTTAGAGATGTCCAACGATTTCATCATTTCAAAGACGGGAAATGCTCTTGTGGGGATTACTGGTAGAAGAGTCTGTTCAACTGAAATTCCTCCTTGTATGATTAAGACATCTGCATCGTCCCTGTCTTTCAACAGCTATTTCTCCCTGCTATCATTAGAAGGTTTCGGAGTCGGGACTGCAGTTGCTCCTAATTACTCCATTCGTTCAACATATATAAGTTCTCGAAATCTTTAGTTGCTTGTAAAGAATCAAGAGTAGCAGGGTCGGTTCCAAGTGGCGATCCCTGTAAGTTTTCATCAGGCACGTGCACATTGGTGTATATTCTGAATCATTGATGTGCAGCAGCCGGCAATTGATCAGTACATCATTACCTTTCTAGTTATAATGTTTATTTTCTTTACCGGTGATGAAAAGTAGGGGCACAACAATTTCTTCTAAAGTCTAAACACACCGCAAAATGCCGTGGACCATGAGAGCCGTGAATCTCGTTTTTTCTTGATTACTTAGTTTCTTGCGGTCTTCGTATTTTCAAAGCAACTCAATTATCTCAACTGGACCACATCGATGTTCAAAACAAATAAAAATGTTTTAAGCGACTATAAATGGAAGGCCAATGAATCATATTCATAGAATTAAATGTTGTTCTATAATTTTAAAAACAATATAAAAATATCTAAAAACAATATTTTGAAGTAAAGAAAAAATAAAAAAAAAATCAATTTTTTAAAAGAACACTTTTAAAATAAAAAAAACAAAAATCTAAGTCATTCACATCTCAACCGCTTTATTTACAAAATCATAATAATAATAATAATAATAATAATAATAATAATAATAATAATAATAATAATACTTTCTTGTGGAATTCAAACCTGCTCTCGTATTGATATGAACAGTCCTAGTGATTCTTTTTTATTTGATGAGGTGAATAATTTTATTTCTTGAATTGATTTCAATCCATGGAAGGAAAGATGCTATACTATTTTTTCTATAATATATTGGAGAACCAAATGTAGAAATAATCTCCTTCGATTCTCCCGCTATATCAAAGATCATGGTATACCTCTTGCCACAATGCGATTCATGCACCTCGAACTCATAAATGCATAAATCTGAAGATCAGGTATACCTACAGTTACGGAAATAAACACTAAGAGTTTTAGCCACCAAAAAATGTTCACACGAGAAATTGACAATGAACCTGGCGGCATGATGAGGAATAAGTACGAGATCAATAATATTTCCGATGAGTTTAAGAACAGGTTAAACTTTCACGAATAATTAGATGGACAGTGGACATGCATATGAACTTATTAGGAAATGTTCACGCGTAAATATTGCCATGAATTGATTGATAAGCTTGGAACATCATATCCTGTGGTTGATACTCTGAATGCAGGCAGTCTTTATTGGCCTATAACTCTATAAAATGCGCCTCATACCATGCTTGTTCTGTACGATCATATCATATCACATTTAAAAGCCTTGAACTAGAATTCCATTTCACAAGATTAATTAAGAGAGGCAAAAGAATAGATGAATGCCAACAGTCCTACTTTGATCAAGCTTCTGGTACTCCTGTGCCGATCAGTACTTTCTGTTTCACAGGACTTCGACTTCTTCTACTTTGTTCAACAGGTAAGTTAGTTAAGTTTCTACTGTCTATATATTTGAGTTTCTTCTAAACTTCTTTGTTTCTCTCTGTTTTTTTTCCCCTCCTCTTGGTTGATGGTTTTTGTGTCGATATTGCAGTGGCCAGGATCATACTGTGACACAATGACAAGTTGCTGCTACCCAACAACTGGAAAACCTGCGGCTGATTTCGGCATTCATGGACTTTGGCCCAATTACAATGACGGGACATACCCAAAAAACTGTGATGCTAGTAGCCCCTACGATCCAAAAAAGGTAGTGTTTGCCCTTGAAATCATCGCCAGAAAGCTGTCATTCTTTGTCCTTGTACTGTACACCAGGAACATAAAGGTTTTTTATTTATTTTCAAAATGGGACTTTAAATTCTACTAGTCCCTGCTAACAGGAACACTACATGAAAAAATAACGAGTAGTAGTTCTTTACAGCAACAATTTGGTCGAAATTTTTCCTCTTTCCATTTCATAACCAATATATCTTGTGACAGATAAATGAATTTTATAGGAAACAGAGCAAGGACGACTTCCTAAAATTTCAGTTCACTGGCTTAGATTTTTTCCTTTTCTTTTCTAGATTACAGTAATGGTTAATGAAGAAAAGATCAGATTTATGTTTTGAATTGATTTTATCGACCCATTTTCTTTCTATGGTCAATATTGATCGATAGGTTACATCAATGAAATCATTGACTCATATAGTAATCGACAGTCTCTTGATAAGATTACCTATACTTTTGTTTCACCCCTTATATTTTCTAATCATTAACGTAATCTCTAAAGAAATCTCTTGATCAATTTCCAGTTTGAAAGAACTCATTTTAACATGTTAAGTTGCCAAACATTAAATTGGTAAAAGCTTTCAAGTGAATTGGAATTCAAATTATAGCTACATAGAAAGGAAGCAATAGCTTGCTAGTTACAAGCCTGCCTTGAGAAACTGGCAACAGAGGGTTTCTAGTGGCACAAGCCCACCAACTCAACTCAAATTTCAAATCATGAAGCCCAGCCCAGAAAAACCTTAAGGCACACATAAGCCTAACGTTCTTCTTTGAATCATCAGGTCCTCTCAGTGCATGTTTTAGTTGATGTCATGTATCTGGTTTCGGTAGAATTCTTTGCACCTTTCTTTGTTTGTCTTTTACTTTTATAATAACTGATCTTTTGGTAAACGGTACAGGTTGCAGACCTAAGGAGCGGTATGCAAAAGAATTGGCCAACGCTAGCTTGCCCAAGCGGCACTGGAGTAGCCTTCTGGACACATGAATGGGAAAAGCATGGGACGTGCTCCGAGTCTATTCTTGACCAACATGGATACTTCCAAGCAGCTCTCGATTTGAAAAAGCAAGTGAACCTCCTTCAGGCACTAACAAACGCAGGTAAATCTTCTTCTTCTTTTTTTAATTTATAAAGTCCAGCTGCTTCACCCCTTTTAGAGGAGAGCTGTCCTTTGCCTAAATTTCCCCCCCATAAATGCTACGGTAGCTAATGGTTGAAGAACAAAAATGTTACAGGAATAAACCCAGATGGGGGATCTTACAGCTTGAGCAGTATCAAGAGTGCTATACAAGAGGCAGTAGGATTTACTCCATGGATAGAGTGCAATACTGATACATCAAGGAACAGTCAACTTTACCAAATTTATATGTGTGTGGATACTAGTGGAAAAAATGTCATCGACTGTCCAGTGTTTCCCAGAGGAAAATGTGATTCAGAAATTGAGTTCCCTTCTTTTTAGATCCGTAATTGAGACTAAATTTATGTATTTCCTTTCGTGTCTTGTTTACTGATAATCAGTTGATTATAGTCTTACCAGTGTATTTGTTTTCCCATCAAGTTAATTCCAATGTTTTGGAGAGCTGTTAAAAACCTTTCAGCCAATTTCAACCCAAAATCATCCCAAATCCTACCCTCTCTCTCTTTTCTAAAGACTATGGAGAGCTCTCTTTCTCTCTAGGGTTTTCTAAATTTGATTCAAAACATACAAAAGCACTATGCTTACCTTCTTTTTTTTCGAGCCATGCCTTACATTTCAGGCAATCTTTCTTTAAGTGTCCAGGTTTTCCACAAAAATAACATTTATCTTTCTTGTGTTTTTTCTTACGAACTTAGACAGAAGATTCATTTATCTTAAGTGTTCTATGTTTACCCTTTCCATGCTACTTACCAGCTTTTTTTACCCATAATTGTTCGACAGATTCAACATTTACAAGCATAAAGATTCATGGGTAAGTGAAAAAAAAACATTATACAATTTAAAACTTATTTATCTTAATTATCTGACCACTTTGGTGATTAGCAAACCAATCATAATATCACATTATCTGTTCTTTAGAATTCTCGAAAGGCACAGAATTTGAAATCTGAGGTTTGAGAAGCAACCTAACTTTTTGGTTGATTGTTGGATTATCGGTAAAGAAATAAAAAAAAAAACTATGGTCTCATAGCTTGTCGCATATAATTAAGATAACTTGAATTTCCATGCTTACAATCAATTACTTACAGGAAAATCCAAAACAAAAGCAGAAGATTTTTTTCTTTTGAAAACAGTTAAATATTAATCGAATTTTTATAGATATGGTCATAAAAACAGGTATCATTAATGTTATATTTTATTTTCTTTTGTTGATGTCTGTTTAATTAGATCTCAGGCTTGATAACCAGTTTGCAGAAGGATTGGCCATCACTGTCCTGCCCCAGCAGCGAGGGCTTCAGGTTTTGGTCACATGAATGGATAAAGCACGGTACCTGTGCAGTGTCAGAAGAGATTGGCCAGCACGTTTATTTTGAAGCTGCTCTTAAGCTGAAAAAGAAGGCAAACCTTCTCCAAGCTCTTATAAGTGCAGGTATGCATGCATGAACTCTCAAATATTTGCACGGCCTTTCATTGTCTTAAAGAAAGGCTTTTAGCTAGATATTGTTTCTAACAATTATGGGCTGTGCGCAAAAAAACATTGCGGTGCAGGAATTAAACCAGACGGTGAATCTTATGACCTGGACAGCATAAGATTAGCTATAATAGAAGCTACAGGATTTACTCCTGACATAGAATGCAACACCGATGCATCCAAGAATAGGCAGGTGTATCAGGTTTTCATGTGCGCAGACATTTCCGGGTCGGAATTCATAGAATGTCCGGTGCCACCAAAGAAAAGATGTAAATCTAATAAGGTCCATTTCCCTGAGTTCTAGATCACAACCGTTATCTTACCTGAGAACATGTAATATCCTACGATATTAATTCGTGGCTTCTCACTTACCACTTTCCTTCCTCTATTGAGCCTCTGGCTATAAATAAACTTGCGTGAGCTTCGCCATGCATCCTGTAATAAGCTGATAAGATTTTGAAAAGGGTTTAAATTCTTGAAAGGGTATGGATATTTAAATTCTTTCCTGGTAAAGAATAAAATCGGCCGGTCAACTTACGAAACCTGGTATCAGTTTCAGAAGATCAGTCCCCAGTCATGGTCGGCATGAGATGACACACTAAGAAGGCCGTGGCCTATAGCCCATAAAGCCCAATATGATAGCCCGTGGCAATCAAGTCCATTCCTTACAATTCTCCGGAATTGAAGTTCTAATTAAGCAGTGGACAATTCAACTTAATTCCACCAATCATCATTAAACAAAAACAAATATATAAAAAGGGGATAAATTCTTAATAAGAGTGATGCTAATTTTATCCCACGAATTCAGTGACTTTGATTTTTGGACAACCATTTCAGTTATGAATAATGAGTTGAAAAATATTTTTTTAATTTTTTTTTAAATTTATTAAAAAAATAAGAATGAGACTTCATAAATAAAAAAAAAAAAGTTCAAGGATAATGAAATTAAAAAAATCTAATCTCATAAATTATTTTAAATAACAAAAAATATGAATCAAATAAATTTAATAGATAAAAAATTTCAATCAATAAAATAATTAGAGAAAAAAATTAAAAAATATGAATTAAAATTGATACAAAGCTAAATCAAATATTAAAAAATAAAATTGTTAAAAAAGATAAATTTATATATATATCAATTAAAATATTAAATTTTTTTTGATATAATCAGTAAATAATAAGATATTTTATATTTTTCTCAATTTTCTAATAATGTTTTCAGTCCAAAATAAAAAATATATATAATTTTTAAATTAAACTAATTTTTTATTGGAAAATATTTTTCATTGAATAAATTTTCTAAAAGTAAATAAACACTATAAAATTTAGAAAATAAATTTTTTTAAAGAACTACTTCCATGAAACGTTCATAGTAGAAAATGATTGCATATTGTAAATCAAGGAAACAATGGCCACGCTATTAGGCTTCGTTGAGAATTCAAAACCATCAATTAATATTAAATTCCTCGATATAACTAAAACAAACACTAAACCTTTATTTAAAAGGATGAATTAAACAAGAGAAGAATAAACAATTAACATTGGACCACATAGATCCAGATCTAAGATCAAGATTTACACACGCAACAAAAACACGAAC
>Ga0325411_1003308_pt1 | contig 18144 bp, 9 predicted proteins | sample PopdelMetagenome_13_FD_206181 | JGI IMG/M metagenome (GOLD analysis project Ga0325411, IMG submission 206181) | Populus deltoides microbial communities from Bellville, Georgia, United States - Xylem-PdIQD-R4 | ecosystem: Host-associated > Plants > Phyllosphere > Stem > Wood/Secondary xylem...
TGTATTGTTTGTTTTGTGTTTAGGTTGTTTTGTATAGTGTTTTTTAGTTTTTTCATTTTATTTATTAATTTTATGATATTATTGTTTGTATTGCTATAATTGTTATTGTTGAATTTATGTTAAAAATGTTAATTTATATATATAGAATTACATTTAATTAGTTTATCTTAATTTAGGATATTATTGTTTGTATTGCTATAATTGTTATTGTTGAATTTATGTTAAAAATGTTAATTTATATATATAATTGTTATTGTTGAATTTATGTTAAAAATGTTAATTTATATATATAGAATTACATTTAATTAGTTTATCTTAATTTAGGATATTATTGTTTGTATTGCTATAATTGTTATTGTTGAATTTATGTTAAAAATGTTAATTTATATATATAGAATTAATTTTAATTAGTTTATCTTAATTTAGGATATTATTGTTTCCATGTCATTGTTATTGCTTGTTATTACATTTTTATATTTATGAGTACACGTTAATTTTTATTTTGAGGTCCATTAGGGTCGATCGTGTTAGGAATGATATTGATTTAGTTATCTTTTTCTTTTGACCATGTAATTATTTATAAATTAAGAGTCTTGTCTCCTAAAACTTGAAATGTAATATTAATCCGTAAATTTGAATGTATGACTTTAATCTAATGTTTGTTCTCTAAGTACCAATTTAACAATGAATGTTCATAGTTGACTTTGAGAAAGAAAGCCTTTATGTTAGAATATAGTAGTTTTGTTAGTGTGTAATCATATCTAGGGCATCATTAAAGAAAAATCGAGATTCTACTATTGATATTTGAAATAATGTTCAAGTTTATCATAATGATCATGTCTTTTTTCTTATTGTTTTTGTTTTGATCACTCCATTAATTCTTTAAGGCCATATATCGAACATGGTCTTCTCTTTCTATCTCTACCTTCCAAATTTAATGGATCATATCAAATAAAATATATTAAAAAAAAGGAAGAAAAACAAAGCGAGAGATCATGGCCGTAGAAATGATCGATGGGTCTTACGATACATTTCTCTCATTTCCACCGGAGAGCTCCATGGCTCATCTGTAGCCGAAGATTTTCCCCACCAAATGAGGATATCAAACTATAGTGCCTTCAATGTTTGTTACGTGTACGATTCCAGGATACAATGAAAACACTTTACAAAGACGAGGGAATCTATGGACTTTTATTTTCATGTTTTTATAGTGCACGTCGGGTCGAGTTCTTATCTTATTAGATTTGATTAGATCATTGCCCATGCTCTATTGTGGTCAGATTAAAAAAAAAAATTTACATAAAAAAATATTCAAATATTATTCATATGTATTTTAGTGGAAAAAAAATTAAACTATAAAAAAATTGATTTTATATGACTTGATTGACTTTGTAGTTCCAAAAACAATCTGGATGATCAATAAAAACATAATTTAACTCAAAGATGATTTTTTTAAATATTAAAATGATAATATATTAGATAGATTTGGATTAACTCGGGTCTACCTGTCAAATTCGTTACCTAGTTTATGAGACCCTGGTAAACCTATCTAGATCATGACATCTTAGTAACTTTATAGAAAGAAAATAATAAAAATTATTAAATCCAAATCTCAATCAACTCAATGTTGAAGAACGAGTTTGAAAACAAATTCAACTAAAAAATAAGTTGATTCAGGCCGAGTTAACATATCAAATCTAGATCACAAGGTTAGGATAACCCTATAGAAAACAAATCGAAACAAATTATAAAGTTTAATTCTCAATCAATCTAATATTGAATGATGAAATTAAAAATATCAAATTAAAAAAAAACAAAAAAAACCACTTGAGTCAACCTAAGCCAACTGGCCAAACTCGAGACTCGGATCATGAGATCAAGATAACTTCATAGAACATAAACCGAAATAAATTATGAAGCTTAATTCTCAATCAACCTAATATTGAAGAATTTTGGCTATCACGTCATTCCAGATAATATTTCAGATAAAATTCCATGTGGTTTTTATCGTTATATTAGAAATGAATGAATTGCTTTACTCCCGAATTCTAGATATTGACCTCTTATGCAGGTTGTTTATACTTATACTAAATTGAATAATAAAAAAAATCATTATCCCTAATAATATTTTGAATATTAACCTCTTTTAGGTTTTTTTATTCTTATATTAAAAGTGAATATTATATTTTCTCACCAAAAATAATTTTTAAATATTTTTGAAATATAAGCCAAAATCCTTTATAATTTTACAAACTTGTTGTAAAATCCATACAATACCTTAAAAAAAAATGCCAAAGTATTTTAGAATTTTTTTAAAAATGCTCAAATAATTTTAAGATTTTTGGCCATAAGCAAGAGAAAAAAAATTATTATTTTTTTGTTAATTTTTAAACTTTGTTTGGCAAAAACCCATTATTTTTTTTGAAATAAAGCTATCAAAATAGATCTAAGAACATGTTTGTCAAATACACCCATAAGCCAAAATTCTCTTTAGCAATAAGATTGTAAGCCAAACAGGGTCTTAACACTTTGACCTGATTTTGAACCGACCGGGTTAACTCGAAATACTACCATAAATCGAACAAAAAATCCTGGTTTGACCAAGAAACAACACCAAAGCCAAAAGCATATTAAACTTGCCAAAAAATATAAAAACTCAAAATTTCTTGGTCAAAACAGATCAAACAAAAAAAAACATAAAGAACATTCAACCAAAAACCCAGCAACGTGACTCTCCAACTAGACTAGATGTGATCAAACCAAGGACACATACATGTTGTAAATCATGCAAAGATTAATAATCTAGCATCCATTCACTTCGATTATCAAATAATCATCATGATTTGGTCAAAATGGATTTTAGTTCAAAACCAAAACCCAAAGATTAAAACCCTTCAAAACTTGTTATTGATGCAAATAAACCTTAAATTATTAACTAATCAAGTATAATGAAGTTTTTAGTGCAAAGAAACGGATCAAAACTGATCAAAATCATGAAGTTAAGGCAATGTTCTTCTAAGAACACGAAGAACATTGTCCAACAAAACCCAGCCACTTCCCAGAAAACTCAACCACTCAAGCATTAAAAACTAACATTTTTTACCTTTAAAATATTTTTTTATTCTAACAAGTCACACTATCATAAACGAACATATTTGAATCAAAATAACTAACAAATAACATCAAATCATCAAAATCATACTTGGGGTTTTAATTTTGAAAACTGCCAACTTAATACAACCTAAATATTCATGCAATTTGGATTCAAAATTGGTTTTCTAAACTCATTTTGGTCATGCATAGACTTAGCAAGCCTGGGATAAACATCATTGCTTCAACATGCATTACTTAAGCTAACATAAACTAAAACAAAACCATTTTATTAAAAAACAACTAAACTAGAAAGGTTCTAAAACATCAAAAAGGAACTTCAAAAAATTAGATCAAACTATCACAACAACTAAAGAGATAAACACAACATTACTTATTTAGCATTCCAAATCTCATTTCCATGTATGTAAACATAAACATAAATAAAAAACACATCAAGCAAGCCACATAACTTCTACTTTTAAATTAGAAAATATAACTAAAACAACTATTCTCTTTTTTTTTCTTTAGAAAGTTTTGCCTCTAACAACTTACTACCCTTTCAAAACTTAAAAAAACTTTGTGTTAGGCTCTTAAGCCTTCACATTTAGCTTTCGTATCAAGATTTTCCTACTTTTTCCTTCCCCCCTCCTACTTTGATTTTTCAGGGGGTATTTATAGGGTTTTGTAAGGGGCTTTTGGAAGGTTTTGAATCCGTTTTGACCTCTTGATCTTGAAGGAAATGTTTTTATTTATCCATAATTTATTTTAATTATGTTATTCCTTGTTAAAGAAATTTAATGGAGAATAATATCCAACAAAGTTTTAACCCTAAAAGTAAATATAAACCACTTTAGATTTGGCCTTAAATTCCTTAAATATACCCATCAATTTTTTTTTAATTAAAACAGAACCCAAAAATACTAAAGTTTCATGAATAATATTGCTTATGATTTGGTATTCGATTCTCGGTTAACAATATATATCAAGTGTAAAACAATATAACAAATTAAATCATTAGTAGATTGCTGAAAAAGTGTTCAATGATCTGTCCACTTGTAGATCAATAATTTTAAAATTTTTTAGATCTAGCTAGATTCTAGCTTTTTTTTATTGTATATTTTCTGGATACAATTTCAATAATATATAAGTTCGGTTACTTCTCTACATATATATAATTTAATTTATTATATCCGAGTTAGCTTCGGATACAAATTTATAAGCCTTCCTTAATTTCAATTTAATGAAATCTTTACTAAAAGGAGGAGGAGGAGGAAGAATAGGTATGATTTGGATCTTATTTTATGTGTGTACAAATATTTATTTTTTTCAAATACAAATGAGCGAATTATTTGGTTTAAAAGATAAAATAAAAATTTGTGAGATCATAATTCAAATTTTATCCACTACATGTAAGAGTTCTCCTTTTATTTTTATTTTTTTCATATTTATGGGCAAATCTTATTTCAATAGATAAATGTGTCAAATTAGCTTACGTATCTGTTAATGATTTATCTAATCAATCAATATTAAAGAATTATATATTGACATTTATTTGTGAGGAGTGTAATTGTTTACGTGTATCATATACCATGCGCGCGTATATACACACACATACCTTACAAAATTGATTTATTAATGTAGAATGTGGTTGTTTACGTGTATCCCATGGAATACATATATACCCTACAAACTTGACTTCTTTGGCATGTAGACTTCAAGTTATTTCATGCACTAAGATTTTAAATTTAATCATTCAATTAATTGGTTTTTAAATTGTTAAAAAGCTACCAAATGCAAGAACTTTCAAACATTAACTAAGGTCCCAAAAAAATATTTTGATATAATATATACACTTATATATTGGCAACCTGTGGTATATTTTGAGCCAAGCAATCGCGCATTAATTAATTATCCGTTAATTAACCAAAAGTAGTTCAGTTTATACTTTCATAGAAACCTAAATAAATCATAAAATTAATGGTGTAACACATAATTAACGTATGAGAAACGAGATTAGTCTTGCATTTAGATGGACATCAATTTTAGATAATTTATATTATTATCCTCTAGAAGAAATATATAGATAAACATAAAGCAGAGGAGAATATGGTTGTTTTTTTTTTGTCAACTCATAATGAGAGTTGAAGTCAAATCATGTAGGGGATGGAGAATATTAATTTGAGATCGGCAGCATTCCAATTAAGCTAGCTATGCTGTAACAAAAGTGCTATCTCAAGAACAATCACAGTATTTCACAGTTTTATTGACGGACATATTCCATCGATGTGTGATTAGCAGTTCGTCTGTGATTTATTTACCGATATCATCACCGACGGATCACGTCCGTCGGCTTTCCTTTCATCTGTGATTCCCCATTCCATCGCTATATCGGTCGGAAAAACAAAAAAACTATTTGCTGATGGTTGTACAGATGGAATTTGCGCATAAAAAAAAATGATTCCCGCTTGAAATATACCGATGGATTTTTATTCTGTCGGTGATATTGTGATTTACCGACGGCTACTTACCGTCAATAAATCTATCGGTGAGTGTATGAAATACCGACCGAATATATCCGTCTGTAAATTTGTCAGTAAGTGTTGCAGCTACTATCAAATGTCGACGGATTAAATCCGTCGGTACGGTTGTCGGTGAGTGTTTAAAATATCGACCGAATATATCCGTCTGTAAATACATCGGTGAATGCTATTGTCAGATGCCGACAGATTAATTCCGTCGGTAAAACTCTTGGTAATAGTTTTTTCTAAATTTGTTTTTAAAAAATTATTTAGAATATATAATATAAAACTATATAAATTAATGGTAATAAAAACTAATTATGCAAATAAAATTTATATTAAACATCAAAAGAAAATATCAAAGTTAAATAATATTCATTACAAACTGAATATGTTTCGAAAAAAATATTAAATGAAGTTTTAAAGGTAAATAATATTTATTACAAATTAATATAAAGGTGGAGTTGGAGGAGGAGGAGGAGACTGACGGTTATATGCCCAAAAAGGATTAGGCGCACATGTTCCACTATGTGTTGCCATGTTCATGATCATTTCACGAAACTGTTCATAAGCCACTTTTTGTTGTTCATACTCCGCTTTTTGTTGTGCATGAGACGCTTTGATTTGTGCGTACTCCGCTGATAAGTGGTTGTATTTGTCGGTGAGCTGAGACGTGTGTTGTTGCAAGGCCACGAACTCCTTAGATTGGGAGCTCGATATTGATTGGGAGCTACCAACGGTTGAAACACTACGGGTCGACTGCAAGTTGTCGGCCGTAGTGTTGGAGAGCCCGTAAACCCGATTTTTATCGGTTCACCTGACGATCCAACCTCCATCCACAAATCCAGATCGAATTCTGGATGGGTCAAAATATTGTCCCCATATCTCTCCCTCAACCGATTATTATAGGTCTCCTAAAAATAAAAAAAATAATCATCATATTCAATTCAATAAACATAATAACTTACAAAATAAAATGGTTGAACAAACATACCATGAAATGTTGAGCACGGTTATCAACGAACTGTTGCGCCTTCTTTTGGTGGTCTTGACTCCACACGTACGTCTTCACAAACAGTTCCATCGGGCTCGGCTTACGTCCAAGAGACACAGCCTATGATGAAAAAAGATATATTAACAACAACTTAATTTAATAATATATTTCATTTAAATTAATCTTACCATCCATTTCGCATGTGCAGCAAACGGAACGGAGCTGCCAGTGTGCGTTGTCACCGAGCCATGAACTGACCGATTCCGGTTGCCAGCACCGGATTGTGAGCGTCGTGTGAACCGCTCAGACGTCACGTGCTCAAGATAGTGCGGCCATATATCTTCCGGGATGTATATCAGTTTGAAATCCCTCCAAACCGCAACATTGTTCCAGTCTTGGAAACCCCTATCTCTCGCCATTTTTTTGCCCTTTTTTGTGTTTCATACCAAAAAACACGCAACCTGCTTCACACAACCAAAAATTACATTTCGAAACATAAATTTTTGTCTAAAAAAATCTTGTATTGTTTTTAATCTTACCTAGTTGCCACGTGATTTTCCTACACCCTCCTCACAACAGTGTTATGCTCACTATCCCAATAGAATTTGTGCTGTGTGTAAATAAACAAGTTTAAATAAAAATAATAATTTATTTACAATTATATTAATAATTTATTAGAAATAAGTTGAAAATTATAAATTAACACCAACCTGAAATCTATCAAACCATGTATTGATTTGAGGCATCCATTCAAGATGCTTGGATATCTGACTCCATTGAAACAATGGAATCTACATTAATGATTTAAACGCCGATGATATTACTCGGGCGGCCTCAATGTTTGTGAATCTGAAAATAAATTAAATAAATTAAATAGTGATTACTTCATAAATTATGTTGTAATTTTTTTTTAAAAAAAATAAAACCTTAACAAACTTACATTGAAAGGCCGTCCTTCCATTGTGCCTCATACTTGCGGGTAAATTGATTCCGTTGCGAAGGCACCCCGCCTCTACGCTGTGAAGTAGCACTGGAAGAGGCAGCATCGGTTTACGGCGCAGGTGGTGTAGGTGCCTCTTCTTGAGAGGCACTTAAGGAAATATCATCATCTCTGCTAGATGAACTAGCTGCGACCGTACATGAGTGACCAGCTCTGGTTTTCATTCTGCGCATCTCCATAATTTTATACAAATAATTATATAATTAAATTCCCAGAGGACCACAATAGTGCTAACTCATCAATCAACGGTCGAAGACAAACATCTATATTCCATCCCGGGCTGTTTGGACCGAGTATGACAGTAAATAAAAACATCAACTCCAGCCTTATACACATTCCCGCTGGCAAGTTATAAACTGTGAGTATGATCGGCCAACAAGAATAAGGAGCAACAAATGACCCAAATGGGTTGAATCCGTCTGTACACAACCCAAGACACACATCCCTTGATTCAGCTGAAAAGTGAGGATGCACACTGTTAAAGAGTTTCCACGCTTCGCCGTCACAAGGATGCACCATCACTCTATCAACCGCATCATGTCCTTGGTGCCATGTCATGTGCTCAGCAGTCCTTAGTGACATGAATAACCTCTGCAGTCTAGGTGTGATCGGGAAGTATCTAAGTTTTTTATATGCCACTAGAGTCTTTCCCCTACCAATTTTAGGTTTGTAACGGGAATGCCCGCATGTCATGCACTCGGTCATCTTAGCATTTTCAAGGTAGTATAACATGCAGAAGTTAGGGCACATGTTAATTTTCTGGTATCCTAAACCGAAGGGTTTCATCATAGACTTCGCAACATAGAAGTTCTCTTTCAGCCTGTTCCCTTCAGGTAAAATGCTTCTTGCCCATTCAATAATCTTGTCATACCCGGCCTCACTGAACCCGTGATCTGTCTTGATGGTGAACACCTGTGCTACGGCTGATAATTTACCGTGGTTCGTGCAGCCATCCCATAATGGTTCGTCAGAATCTTTCAACAAATCAAAAAACCTAGCTGCATATGCATTAGGTTCTTCTTCTACCATTGGACATTGACTGACATTACCTTAATTCATTCTCATTGCATCCATAACCATATTTATGTAAGGATTAGTGTTGTCATTTGCCGCTTCATGCGCGTTGCTAGCACTATAAGTAGACCCAACCATCGTTTCTTCCATTCTCTTCTTACTAACAAATACTCCTCCATGTGCATACCAACACTGGTAATTCTCCATAAACCCTTTGTGTAGAAGATGCATCATTACAACATCTGGATGCAAATACTTTTTATTTTGACACTTCCTGCATGGACACCTAATACCGCCTCCAGTAAAATTTCTGGGAATAGATGTTGAGAAATTAATAAAACCCTGAACCCCGTTACAATAATCCATCCTCCGCAATCCTTGGGGTGAATCTCGATACATCTATGAACGATCATCCATGATTTATATTGAACCTCTATAAAATTATGATGACATCATGTATTAATTAACTAAGTTAGGTAAATAAACTTGCAAAAATATTACTTTACCTCAAGATTATCCAATAAACCAATCACAACATCTCATAAATATTAAATATTTATTATCATTTATCAACGTCCATACAAATTAAAATATATAAATTTATAGAAATTACCACTCCGCAATACCATTGATAAAACTTTAAACGGACCCATTAAGCAAGCTATTAATTATTTCAAAATAGCACATATACTTCGGTAGTTCCATAAAGTTTTAACAATTTACAAACAAATACAATCTTACAAAATCTAAAACAAACCATAATAGGTATAGAATTATACATTCATATACTACAAGTTTGTTTGAGAAATAACAATAAAACATGTAAACCTACTAACAAAATACATATACTAAAAAAAAATTGACATTTAATTAAATGTTAAAATTTAAAAAGATAGAATTACTTACAAAAATTGATAAAATTCGTCAGTAAATCAGAACACGGATGCTGTGACCATAAAACTTCAAGAAATATAACTTGTTGTGCTGATATGAGGGAGATTTTTGTTTGGGAGGAGGGGGGCTGGTTGTTTGCAGATGGGGAGAGTTGGGATTAGGAAGAAGAAGGAGAAATAGGGGAGGAGAGGGTCGGCAGAGCTGACATATATTAACTTTTTCTGACGGTTTCACCGACAGATGTTCTGTCGGTGATTCTGACGGAAAAATCAACATGTCACCGTACGGATCTGCCATTTCAAATCCCTCGGTGATTCCATCAGCAATTTAAACGGCGAACCGGTCACGTCATTGTACGGGCTGTCGTTTTGAATCCGTCGGAAAAAATAACCCGCCAAAACCTCCACATCAGTGACCCGCTTTTTTTAATTCGAAAACTTTTCCGTTTGTAATTCAGTCGGTAACTACCGATGAAAACTTTCCGTCGATAGTTACTGACTGAATTACGGACGAAAAATATTCCGTCGGTAGTTATCGACTGAATTACGGACAGAAAAATGTCCGCTGGTAATTTCGACCTCAAATTACCGACAAACATATTTCGTCGGTAAATCCGTTGCTATTTAGCGAATTTGTGGTAGTGAGTTAATTTATGTTTTTTTTCCTTGTTCAATTATAATTTTATTATTATTTTTTCAACTTTTTTTAGAGGTTTTTATTAGTATATAAGCAACCTAAAAGTGATGTCCAAGGAAGTTGTAATTAGAGATCTAGTTATTGAATTATAGACTTTTTAGAAAACATTAGGTTTTCTCTCTATTTCTTTATAATTTAGGCTGAAATCTTACGTCTGAGAACTTTAGTTCCTATTCATAATATACGTGGTGCCACGATCCCCAAAAAAACATATAATTTTAAGAGAAAGAAATACAATCAAGATGATGAAAAACAAAACAGTAATCCCGATATAAACAGCACTGTAATAGTCTGACTGTACGACTTGATCAATGTTAAAAGATCTCAACATATCCTCTTAATTTGAGGGTAATTTTTTTTTATTTATCAAAAATTCGGCAGAGTTTCGTTTGTATTTAGGATATCCCAAGTTATCGACTACTATCAATTTATTCAATCAACTCATTATCATAAGATCTTATAATTCCGGACCTTACATCAAACATCATAATTCAACCAATATACATGGTGCCACGATCCCCAAGAAAAACATATAATTTTAAGAGACAAAAATACAACAAAGATGATGAAAAACAAAACAGTAATCCCGGTTTAAACAGCATGCAGTAATCAAGAAAAGGGTGTTAGTCTTAGTAATCTACGTTCTTAATGGCCAAACCGACGTTTGCACTATCATAATTAAAAGTTTAGCGTGTCATTGTTGATGTCTGCATTAATTGGTCATCTTTATGCTGAAGATAAAAGAAAAGGTTCCACTGAAGTGGAATTGGCGTTAATGTGCGCAAGCTAGATTTAAATTAATTATCTGACAAATGCAATTCGTACAGATATATATTTACATCTTTTATTAAAGAATAAAATGCTACTCCATCTAACCCACTTCCCCTTTTGATTTAATCACGTTCACTTGCTTGTGGAATCTGTATGTGAGCCAGATCAGAAAGATTGATGAGAATCATCTTGACCAGCACTTACCAATTAATATCCATGCAGCAATGGTTTATGGACCAGATAAGTGACCATGTTTTTCCCTAAAACAATACCTATTTAAGTACTAAAGTAAACCATAAAAGGCTAGTTAAATGAAGAAGTAGTAGAAGAGAACAAGGCGTACTTGTAAACACAATGAGAATTAATGAAATAAATAAAAACATATATATATTAGCAACTCCCAGTAGTGGGATATGCGTTAATTTTCCTTTTTGTTGCAGAAAAATACACGCTTAAATGGAAAGGTGACCTAGAAAGGTCACCATAGACTTGGACAAATAATATTTATAGTTCTCTCCTCTCTCTGATGGTGGAAATTAAGGTCATGAGCACTCATATCCAGAACAAAGAGGGACATTGGACATTATTTTCTATTTTTTTCTGCACAGTTTCTTTACTGTTACTTCGTTTGTGAAGGTGTTAAACTACAGATCTTTGGCTCTTACGGCAGGATAGGGTCATTTTCTCAATTAAGATCCAAGGACAGGGTCCACCACGTTCAATTATGTGTTCTTATGGACAGAATCTTGTATCTTCCCAAGATTGACAGCACCTGGGCACTATCAAACTCAAAATTACGCTTAAATTAACAAGATACTTTCGGTTATTGCTAGATAATTAATCTGTATAAATAAGGGCTGGATCGATTCTTTGTATTATTTCTGTTATGGCTGCATGCTGCACTTCGCAGCAGCTCTTTATGTAACTTTCCCTCTCCATTCTGGGATTTCTGCTACTTAAATATATTATGTCCCTCGACTTAATTAAAAGAAGAAAAAAAAGGTTGAACTTTCTAGATCTTCAGTCTCAATAGAAATATTCCGATTCCAACTGAAGTAAAGTACTTTCTTTTTTAAACCCAAAAATGTTACTATGATTCAAGGACGACATTCTCACAAGTTTGACCTCCTGTTTCATCCAATTGCAGACAAACCTTAAATACTGCCCTTAAAAGAGCATGTAACCGCATCCCAGGAATTTGATTTTTGAACTGCATGTCCCAAGTTATGGGCAATCTTGTAAGGCTCAAGAGTCAAGCTTTGAATATGTTTTATTCACCAAAAATGGGTTCCCTATCTACATACAGTCCACTAATCTGATAAAATGGGGGCTTGTCTTAGTGGGGGAACACAAAAAGGAATACATTGTTCCAACGTCACGAAACACTCAAAAAGAAAAAAGTTCTGGCAAATCTGGCTCCACGGCTTATTTATTTCATCAGCAAATCCCACTAGAACCATTGTTTTTGTCCCTTGCACTGTACAAAACAACTTCTCAACAGTGCTCTTCAGATCCTACAAGGCCCCTCGATCATTTCCCAGTTGGCAAAACTGAGTGTATATTCTGGCGAAGAATCTATCCACGTGTTTTAAACGCACTGAAAGAGCCACTGTTTGGGTTGTTGCTCCCCATACCATCAGATGCGATTCAAAATGTAAAAAGACCTCCAATTATTTTTTTTTTATAGTAATTGAGGAAGAATGTTACTAATTATACTGGAGATCAAACGATCCGCACCCAATGCTGGTTCTGCACTCGGAATTATTCTTCATTGAAGAAAAATGATCTTGAGCCCAATTAACCGATCACAAATGACGTTGATGTTGGGTGCCAAATTTATTTCTTGTTCTAACACTACTATGAAGGAAAGTTCAAGTTTTCAAGACCCCATTGTTTATATTTTAATGGAGAAATTAGAATAAGCTAGTTCCTTAATGGCAGAACCACTAGCTTAACGCTCAGCTTAGCTATGTTTTGATTCCTATTTATGGGGAAGATGTACTTATATCCAAGCTATATTTTGAATTTTAAGATTAGCACTTATTTTTTATAATCAACCTTTTTTAAAAAAAAAAATCAACTATTATTTTAAAATTATTTAATTTAATTTTTAACATTAAAAAAAAAACCCAATATAATACAACACAATATGAAGCCTTGATCTTGAGACTGGACAGGGAGGGGTAGCTTCGGCTTTCCAAAAAAGAAAACTTTACAGTGTTATATAACATCAATTAAATAGTAAAAGTAAAATAAATGTAGTGTTAGTGTCATTAATTACTGCTATTTATTAATTGATGTGACATCTATATAAGACAATAAGGAACATATAATGCTATATAGAGCACCGAGTTTCTTTTTTTTCTTTTTTTTTTTTATTAGCGTGGGGTGTTCAGGCCAGCTTGAGCGCACCATGATTATTTCTCATGATCCACTAAACATCCTACAAGCCTAATGAACAGGTAAAACACCGCAAGAATAACAGATATACACATAAAAAATCGAATTCAAATCTAGAATGAAACAAGTCACACGATTACCGCTCAACTCAACCCTGAAGTGCTCTTTTCTTTCTTTTGATAAATAGAGCGTCGGTCTTCGCTTGTAGTAAATTAGAATGATGAAAAGATTCAGAATTTTCAAACAGTATTATTTTAACGATGCTGTCGTCTAATTCATAGAGGAAAAAAAACATCTAAATTTAATAAATTAAGAATATTTTATTGATTATTTTTTATTTATAAATATATTAAAATAATATTTTTTATTTTTAAAAATTATTTTTAATATCAGTACATCAAAATGATCTAAAAATATTAATTTAAAATAAAAGAATTTCAATTTTTTTAAAATGTAAAAATAAATAGGCCTTAAATAAATGAATAACAAATTTACTATTTTTGAAATATACTTGGAGAAAATAACTTGTTTTTTTAGCTTTATTTACATCATTTTCTCTTATTTAATCTAGTTGCATCCTTTAAATGAAATTTAAAATTTTAAAATATTTTTGAATCAGTTTCTTACATGTTAAAATTAAGTTTTTTTTTTAATTTAATCTAATCATAGACGAGTTATCTATAACTGGTGCATTTATGAGAATTCTTTTACTCTCAATTTCTCTGTGTATAGAATATAAGCATAAAAAATTAAGAGTAGTGCTATATAAAAGTTTGTTTTTAAATTATTTTCTTTAAAGAAATAATTAATAACTCAATACCCAAATTTATGAGCTCAATTCCTCATTTATATAATCAATCAGACAAAAATATCATATATTCTTTTATTTTTTATAATGAAAATGGATGAGATTCTAATTAATAATGCTTAGATTTAGTCGTTCATGTAAGCTATATATATATATATATATATATATATATATATATTTGTGTAATGTCAATTTTAAAGAGATTAATTTTAATGTCTCATGTTATATATCGAGGAGATTCAACTAAGGGAGTTTTAAAGCATGAGATTAATGTGAGCGTATTTTAATACATAAATTAGATAAAATAATGTGAGTTTAGAACATGAGATAAATGAGATTGTGCGTACATTAATGTACAGATTACATAAAATAATAAGCATATATAATTTAATATTTCTTGTTTGATAATTAAGATTGATTTTCTTTGTACTGATTCTTCCACTATACAATAAAAATATTTGAAGTTGTTAGATATGTTACTGTTAGATTTATAAATTCTTTGTTGTATTTGATATTTTGTCGGCCTGCCTTTTTACCAATCAATTTCTTCATCTAATTTTTTTTTTATAACCCGGGGTGTTCAGGCCAGTTTACACGCACCACGACTAATCCCCGAATCCATTGAACATCCTGCAAGCCTAACAGGCATATAAGGCACCGTGGGGATGACAGACATACACGCGAAGGCTCGAACCCAGGGCATATAGGCAGGGCAAAGCCTGCCAAGACCACTGAGCTACAAGCCTCGGTGTCAATTCCTTCATCTATTGATATTTAGGGTTACTGGTAATTTTTCCAGGTGCTACATTAATTGATTTTAATATTGTTAAGTATAATTTCGTTTAAAATGTATCCTAATAATAATTTTAGTGTTGTTTTTTGAAAAAATAATTAACAATATATATATAATTTTAATTTAACTAATAACAAATGGTTAACCACTATGTTATGTGCTATGTATATATTATATATATTTTATTGCAAGTAATAAATACATAGCACACAAGTGGGTTAATCATCTGGTTATTAGTCAAATTATGATTATCTAGAATGAGTTGTGGGTGTTCAAGAAGTGTGGTAGTTTTTTTTTTAATGTATTTTATTTGAAAAATATCAAATTGAATTTTTTAATAATTTTTATGATTTTGATTTGTTGATGTTAAAAACAATTAATTTTAATATATTTTCAATTAATTTTTTTTTTAAAAAAAACCATCATGCGTCACCATATATCAAACACGCAAAATTTTGTAGAAACCTAATACAAGTGCATATTTATTTTCTTTTTATACAAATGCCCATTATTTTTACCCTTGCAAACACTGAAAACTTATTTAATTTTTATTTTCCAATTTTCACTTCTAGCTACCTAACTTAAGTGTGCAAGAAAAGATTGCCTTGTTATTGTCCATGAATACTAACCAACAACCTCACTTCATTTCCCCCTACGTTTCTCTCTTTCTATATATATATATATAAACCTCCCTAATCCCTCTCACACCCTCTAAGGGCCTCTTCTCTCCTTCTTCTTCTTCCTATCTTTCTCTCAACAATTCCTTTCCATTTTGAAAGAAGAAAATGGTGAAGTTTTCAAAGGAGCTTGAAGCTCAACTAATCCCAGAATGGAAGGACGCCTTTGTAAACTACTGGCAACTCAAAAAACAGATAAAGAAGATCAAACTCTCACAAAAACCAGCACATCCCCACCATGTTCTTGATCATGAATATGGTCTCTCGATTTTTGATCCCATTCGCTCCCTCGCCAATAATATATCCAGCAAGCTCTTCCGCTCTGATAACATGACCGAAATCATTCAGGTACTTGTCAACTTAACATATACATACATGCATGTATATGAACACACACGTATATCATGTGCACATTGGTGTATGTATTATTCATGTCTTAACGTGTAATCTTCCATCTTCATCTGGGTGAAATTGGGTTTTTTTGGGCACATAAATAATTAAGATGGGCTTTTGGCCATCAATTGGCTTTCCCGGTACGTTCACAAACCGAGAAATCGGAGTATTTCGATTGTTTTATGGGGGCTAATATTATGGCGCAATTTGTTGTTATTATTTTTAAAGTGTTTTTGTTTAGAATAATATTAAAATAATATATATTTTTTATTTTTTAAAATTTACTTTTAATACCGACATATTAAAAACAATCTAAAATTAAAAAAAAAAATCAATGTTTTTCAGAGCAGCGTGGCATCAATTTTACACCCATAAAGTATATATCAGGTTTTCGGATGTGTAGATACAGGCGCCGATACATAAATTCCTCAACCTTTCGGTTTTCATCATTTTTGGGTATATATCCTCGGTTTTTGTTCCTCGTCCTCTTTCAGTCTATGCTGACGCACCATCGTACCAGAAAATAATAGCTTTCTCTAAAAAACTCCAGGTGGTTTTTGGTTTTATTTAGGGTATTTTTTGCTGTTCTCTTATTTTAAGAGTTCCCAGTAGTCGACACCCAACGTTGAATGAATGGGCCAGTCATCTTTATTACAGCATCTGTCGCCGTTCTTTTGAAGTCACAAATCTATTGTTTTACATATGTAAAAGTCACAATTCTCTCCACTAAATTAAATATTTAATTAATTTCTCTAGCTATTGCATAAGTGGAAGCTCTTCTTTTCCTCAAACCTCCACTAAAAACTGGTAATGATGGTACATGGGACTCGAGGAAATGTTGTTATAATCCAGCAAGTGAGGCTTCTTTTTGTATTATTTTTTTCATCTAGCAAGAGTTTTCCCATTCTCTCACGAAATCAAGGAAACGGTTATACAGGGTGCTCAATGTCACGATATTATTGTGAATAACATAGAGAAGAACAGGCCGGACTCCGATAAAAATATAAAACTAAAAGAAAAGGTTCAGCAGAAGGCAATTAAGGAGGTTGTTTAGTATATATTTTTCGTTGGTTAATTACAGGTAAGGAGCAAGAGCATGGAGGATGGTGATGAAGAAGTGTACCAAACTGAGCTTGTTCAATTGTTCTCAGAAGAAGATGAGGTATATATTAAATAGTCGCATGACCTCAGATCAATGCTATAAAGCACTTGTTACTTACTAGGTTTTACTCTCTCTCTTTAAAAAAAAAAAAAAAGAAGTGGATTAATTTTACTAATTTGTTTTATGATGTTCCTTACAATTATGAGGGGGAGAGACACATTTAGACCTCTTGATTTCTTTGTCTTTGTATTTTTTCACTTCATATTTTAGGTGAGGGTGTTTTTCGAGGGATTGGATGAGGAGCTAAATAAAGTGAACCAGTTTTACAAGACCAAAGAGAGTGAGTTTCTTGAAAGAGGAGAGATTCTGAACAAGCAGCTAGAGATTTTGCTGGACCTCAAACGGATCCTCAACGAACGCCGCCGTAAGCCGAACGCCGGGGTTCTTTCTCGTTCTTGGTCATCCTCACCTCGAAACTCTGATTTTTCTGGTTAGGGATCCCTTTTCTTTTCTTAACATAAAATCAGTAATTTTATATATAGAGAGAATGATTTAATCAGAGGCCTTGATGCATTCTATCATGGACCAATAATAAGTGAAGTGTTCTTGATTTAAGAGTTTGTCAATAATTCTATTTCGTATATTCCTTAATGTTTTGAATTTTAATTTATGAGAGTTAATTTTAATAGTAAACAAGTTTCATTAATAATACATTAATTATTATAAAAATAAACATAAAATCAGTAATTACATAGGAACAATTGATTATGGTTTTATTTATTCTTGTTTGGTTTTAAGTGATGAGAACACATACAACACGAACGTATTACCTGGTTGGACATGGTGTTTTTTGGTGCCCAATTTGATTAAACTAAAACTAATGGTTGTATGATGTCATACCATGATGTGATTGATTTCAGAAAGAGATGTCTTGATTCTAGCTAGTTGTCTTACGTGGAATCTTTGAATTGTTTGTCAAATGTTTCTATG
>Ga0325411_1003312_pt1 | contig 18137 bp, 7 predicted proteins | sample PopdelMetagenome_13_FD_206181 | JGI IMG/M metagenome (GOLD analysis project Ga0325411, IMG submission 206181) | Populus deltoides microbial communities from Bellville, Georgia, United States - Xylem-PdIQD-R4 | ecosystem: Host-associated > Plants > Phyllosphere > Stem > Wood/Secondary xylem...
TTTTTTTTTTTGCTTTGGTATGTTTTTTAATTTGAGATTTTTTTTTTCAATTCATCCTTAAACGCTAAATTGGTTGGGAATTGAACTTCTTAATTAAATTCAAGTCTATAATTTCACGGATTGTGAATTTAGAATATTAACCCTGATTTAAAACATTCATTGGGATATCAATTATTGTGGATTGAAAAAATAAATTATTGTTTTGCCATAAAAAAAAGCTTTCACAGTCACTATTCTTCAATTATTGTGGATTAACTATTTTTTTAAATTACTATAATATCTTTAAAAGCAAACAACACTTAACTCGAGTCTAAGGGTTTTTTTTTTCACTCTTGAAGCTTGACTTCAGGGGCTTCATTGTAATATTAGGGGTAATTTGATCATTTAAAAATATTTTTTTTATTTCATCCTTTGATGTTGAATTGGTCGGGAAAGACTTCACGTTTGATTGTTTTCCGCTTTATATAGAGTTATCTTGGTCACAAACAAAAATTTATTTAAGAATTGATGCTCAAAATCACAAGTATATATTTTTTTTATTGTAAAATTAAGTAAAGATTATTTAAAAAAACCAAATTTATTAAAATCAATTGAGTCCACTAATTGAGTCACAGGGTGATGAGATGATCTAATATGTCATTGTCTAAATACTTCAAGTTTTTTTTATTTTGGTGTTTTTTTATAAGCTAAATCATGTTTTTACTTGTTATCTTGTTTTTGAACCTAAGAAATTAATAGATTCACATCTGATTAGTTTTAACATGGTTTAATTAAAAACTTGCACTGAATTAAAATATATTCAAGAGATTTTAAAATTTACCTGCTTGCTTGCGTTTATTAACACATTGATAAAAAATCTTCCACGCTCTTAATTTATTTTTTTAACTTCTAACAAAATTTGATGGCGGAGCACAAGACAATTATCTCGAAATTAAAGGCCTCATACTGAGCACAAATCAAATTTAGTTGACCTGTCCTGTTGTGCATTATCAAGAGCCTAAAAATTAAATAACTTATGCTGGACAAATTAAGTTAAAAATGTGCCCTTTTATTCTCTTGCTTCATGTCAAACTGTCAAAGAATCATTCAATTTGAAACATCTTAGTTTCAAGATGAACCCTATCACCTCTCTTATCCAGTTAAAAATACACTATTCTTGCTGAATAACAAATTCATGAGAATTTTAATTTTCAGGTTGGTCCTATCATGAGGTTTGAACCTTACTAGTCGGGAAGATAACATATATCCCTCATTTAGTACCTACACAAACTTTGCATCTCCCAAGAAGATGAAAAACAGACGAACCCTTTAGATCCCCGGCCTTCTTAATTTCTCTACAGCAAGAGTACAGGACATTAAAGTAAAATATCCCAGCAGATAGATGACAGTTAATGTCTGCTGCGATCCATTGAAATATACACAAGATAACAAACACTTGTTTTTTAGTTAAAAAAAAAATATTGAAGTCTAAATTTCGCCCCCCTCGTCCGCCGTGGTATAGCAGAATTGAAGAGGGTAAGGTCGCATTCACTTGATCATGATAGCTATCGAAGGGGTATGGTAATGCTGCCAAAAACCATTCCCTTCCCAACCCAAAAACCCTAACTCTCTTATATTTTAACTTTCCCATTATTTTACTTGTTCTTTTTTCCCTTTCAAGCGAGGTCCTAGCATTTTCACCTAAATTTAGCACCACTAAAAACCTTACCCTTTTAATTTTCCTTCAATTTCATAGTTACATCTCTATGCGTCTCTCTATCTCTCTCTCTCTCTCTCTCTCTCTCTCTCTTCTCCATGACTTTCTATATATATGGGCCATAGAGTTTTACTGTTGTGATACAATAGCCAGTATCAAAGCAAAGAAGTTGTGAGAGAGAATCATAAAAGCCTTTTGCTTTCTGCTTTGTGTTTCTTTGCAATTTGCAGGAGCTATAGCTTACCTTGTTCTCTTTTATCTTCTTCTTGTTTGTTCTCCTCCTCCTCCTTCTTGACCTAAGGACCAGCTTGTACTCTCTTGACTATCAACTAATTAACTTCCTTAAAAAACTCATCATGTCAAGCTGCGTCGATGTGGTGCCTCGTGAGCAGCTCTGCTACATCCCTTGCAACTTTTGCAATATAGTTCTTGCGGTACTATATATCTGCATGATTTCTTCTTTAATCGGATCTGCTTTCTCTTTTCATCAGTTCTGATTTAGGCCACTTATCTATCTATATTTTGTTTTTGCTTTGTTTTGTTTGATTCTGTTTATTTTCTTGTGTGTGTGTGTGTCTCTACACAAGAAAGAAACATTTTAGGTCATGATAAAAGCTGGTCTGGGTGATCAGGCTCGTTCTCGTGCTAATTCTTTCTGTGAATTTTTCTTTCTGGTGTTGATTTTAATTTGATATAATCAAGTCTCCATCGTTGGACATTTCTTTTTCTTCTTCTTTTGCAGTCAAAGAAGAGTCAGACCTGAAGGCCCTATAGTGCTGCAACAGACCAAAATAAGCCATTCGCTGATAAACCTGATGAAGACAACTCCTTCACCACTTGATCCCCACCCCCACCCACCCCCACCCCCCCCCCCCCACCCCCCCCTCCCTCTTTGTGGCCAGCCAGTGACCTTTCCTTGACTAAAATTACTGCACCACAAAAGTGCTGCACAATTCCAACCTTATTTTGTCATAGGGAAGCAAGAAAATGGAGATCTCATGGCCACCCTATCTTCTTTAAAACACCACCCAACAGGAGGGAAATGAAGAAATTAACCCCACTAAGCTCTACTTCTGATTCTAGTGCTTGCTTTCCGTACATCTTTCTCTTCTGTTTTTTTTCAAGAAAAATTTGCAAACCCTCAATTCTATGCAGAAGAACCCTATTGTAATTATATCCAGAACTTTTCTGCTTCGGTTTTTCCTTTGTTATCCTTGCACTCTTCATATTTCAAAGCTTGGATCGAGAAAGAATTGAAGGAATCCCTTTATTTCAGACAGTTTATTATTGTTTTCATTGTACCCTTAATTCTTGCTAATCTTTAAGCTTTGATGTATAATTGTCAATAATCAATGTCTACTAACACAGAAAGCATGAAATTTGTTATATTTAGTGACTACTAACTATACCATTCCATGGAGACTCCTTCCAAGAAAAAAGAACAGACATTCTAAGGAGATCAGTTGAGTAATAATGGTGTTGTGTTGCAGGTCAGTGTTCCATGCAGCAACTTGTTTGACATTGTCACCGTCCGATGTGGGCACTGCACCAATCTATGGTCTGTGAACATGGCAGCTGCCTTTCAGTCACTGTCATGGCAAGATCATGTTCAGGTGATATTACAATAACTATATTTTGTAGCTTATTTTTAGGGGGTTGCTACATATCCTCTAAAATCTAGGGTTTCTGAGCCTTTTTCCTCCTTTTTAGGGAATCAAAGGAGTCATCAGGATCTGAATTTTAACATAGATCGATGGAGTCTTTCAAAGCATTTCTGATTTCTCTTTAGGACCAACTATTTTTAATAGTTCTGCAGATATACCCTAGCCGCCGCCATAACCCAACCTATTTTTCTTGCTTTTTGTGGCTACAATAGCTGAATTTGGCGGCCACAACAGCTGCATTAGGCTCTAGACTCTAGAGATCACTAGGTTTTTTCTTTTTCTTAATATCACTAGGCTATATGCCAACTTTGATTTGATTACACATTCGTTGTTAGGGTTCGTGTCTCATTGCCATCTTTTTCTTACAGCCCTTTTTCCAAGGTCTGTCAATTTGGGTTTTTTGTGCTTTATTTTTCATGTGCAGAAAAATAAATAGACAATTCTAACAGATCAAGTCACTTCAATTCTGATGCAAACATCAACTCTTTCTTTTAATTATTTGATTAATTTCTTAATTACTCTTAGTAATTAAACACACTAAATGATAATATATTTTTTGTTCTTCATATTTTTCTTCTGGTGGGCAGGCATCAAACCACATATCACATGATTACAGAATTGACATGGGTTCCTCCTCAAAATTCAACAACAAGATCTCAACGAGAACCCCAGCTACCAACATTGTCACTCAAGAAAGGGCTGTTAATCGCCGTAAGATCGATCTCCATTGATCTTGGATTATCAATTAATTAATTCATGTTCACGTTCATATTCTCTTGTTACCATTTTTTATTTGCTATGATGCCAATCTTTACTTTCTAAATATAGCCACACATGATATTTTATTTTAAATTTGTTTTTATTAGTCATGTTGTACAAAAATTCATGTGCTGTTATTTTCCATTTTCAGCTCCCGAGAAGAGGCAGCGAGTACCTTCTGCATATAATCAGTTCATAAAGTACTGTATTGTTCAGTCACTCTTGAATTTTCCTTATCTTTCCCGTGGTGACACACTTTTTTGAATGTTCTTATTTTATGTACAATATTTATTAAAAATAAAATTTGATCTATTCTTTAAGAAAAAATATTTCTTTTGCAGAGAGGAGATTCAGAGGATCAAGGCCAATAATCCCGAGATCAGTCACAGAGAAGCTTTCAGTACTGCTGCCAAGAATGTAAGTGGACAAGAACATCATTGCAAAGCTGATCATATAACTTTTGCTCAGCTTCAAAAATATATTATATATTTTCTTTTGTGGGTATTAATTATTTGTGTATCTTGTTTGACTAGTGGGCACATTTCCCTCATATTCAATTTGGTTTGATGTTGGAGACCAACAACCAAGCTAAGGTGGATGATGTAAGTACTTGACAACTTACCCTAGATTAAATGTAAATCACATTGTTAATTTTATCTCTCATTTCTTTTTATTCTTAGAAAATAAAATTGCTTAGTATTTTGAAAAAATCCTTCAAGAATCCATATTGTTTATATATATATATATATATATTAATTGATTTTTTTAATTAACAATGCTTTTTGAAAACATGGAATCAGCTCCTTAATTTTGAATTTTGGAAGTTGTATTCTTAATGAAGCTCCATTTATCACAAAATGATGTGGGATTGGCGCATGAAATTAAACTTCTATAATCGACTAGGACTCGTGAAATTTTCTACATAAAATTACTCCAGCCGATATATAGGTATGCTAATATTTGATTTTGCGCTGTCGAGCTCGATGATTTTTGTTAATTAATTTGGTTTATAAGCAACTCTACCTTGAGTCGAGCTTTCTAATTACCACTTAATTATACACTTTAACCCTATATCGTAGGATCATTGTAACACCAGGAAGAACCCAAATTGTCGATGACAGCAAATATCATATATATCTCTTAAAAATACATATGAGCACGTAATTATATAGATCTCAAGTTGATGGGAATATGATGGATTGCTGTTCTTGTTTATTTTTCACTATTGATTACTTAATTTAGTTCTCGTTCACTCCGTACAGGGAAGTGATAAGCATCTAATGTCAAGGTCAGCACTACTGAACAACTGATCAATATGGTTTTGACATTTCAAGACCACCTTCAAGAAATTCCATGCTCTTTGAAGTACATCCTTGACTTCAATGTGTTGTAATCAAGGAGGATATGAGTCTATGTTTTCTACAATATTGTATTTGTCCCCGACTGTTTAGCAGATGTGATTGCTTACTTGACTTGATGTAAGCTATTTACATTCGTCATCTATATGAATATTCCTCCGCCTTTGTGATGAGTGATGATGCGGTTTGCATTGTTTTGGATATATTTCTTTAAATTATTAACCTTATATAATTCATGTTTTAAAAGGATATAAATTTATTTTAAAATTATTTTAGAGATAGATTTATTTTTATGTTCTTATCTCCGTTGCTGCTACCAAACACAAAAGAACGGTTTAGAGGTTTTTTTAGTGAAAATGTGATCATAAATACTATAATTAAAAAATTGAAAATGAAAAAAAATTGAAGAAAGATCAGAAAGAAGGCCAAATGTCTAATATTTGTGGGAAGGAAATTTATTATAAAGAGCAGAAACAGACAAATATTTAATCTCAGCATGCTAAATATGGCTCCACGATATTCTAAACATTAAAAATAAGAAGAAGAAGAAAGGTGTAATAAGAGAATATTTTTATACTGATTAGATTTTATTTACCAAATCAAACTCTTCATCCTGCATAATTTGAATTATTAAAATCGGATTTGGATAAACTTAAGTTAAAAGTAACATAATCCGTCATGGTTATGAAATCTAATTAAATTATTAATTTTGAAATCAATTATTCATAATTTCATGAGAAAAGTAATTGATAAATTTAAAAAAATTTCAAGCACACCCACTAACTCATTCAAACACATATATCACTTCCATGCGAGGACGTTTTCCCCCTCGAATCCTAATATCCATTTCATTATTCAAGAATTTGAGCATGAAATCTTATAGTGAAAATATAAGATCTTAATTGTTGGATCATCCTCTTAGAGAGAGAGCGTTTTTTTCAATTGGTTGCAGGGTTAAATACTAGAACAATAGTTTATAGCGACAAACTTTATGTTCCCGTCACTGTGCTCATGTTTGAAGACTTCTGGCAACAGAAGTTCTTAACTTCGTCACCAAATGTCACTTTGAAATTCCTGGCTAAATAATTTTGTTTTTATTTCGTCCTAGAATATGGTAGATTCAAGTATGGATAGGTATAAGTTTAATTTGGGATGATCATATATAGTTAGTAGGAGATTATCCCTAGCTAGCTAATAGATTACAATCTATTTCTCTCTTACAAACAAGGATTTTGGCAGAAATCTCCACTGATCATAATCTGTTTTTACATGCTTTGCAGTAAGGTGAGCTCCTACTTAGCCATTTATCAATGTATATAAACTATTTCTTACTTGGATGAAAAGGATAGAACATGCTGTCACACTTAAGTGTCATTCTTCCAAACTAACCAAGTGTCATTAGGTTATCAGCAATTATAACAGGTAATGACTGATTGTCAACTTAATTGAAAGATTATAACTCAAAATTTAGCTAAAAAGATAATGACTTCACCATAAGTTCAAATGGTATGCAGAGATGGATGAACACCAACAGTTGACGGATTAGAGTCATATAAAGTGATAATGTTTAGATTTTTAATAACTGGTCATTTAACAACTATTTGAGTGTTTTTTTATGTATTTTTTTTCCAACCTTTACTTTGTTCTTAGTAATTTTCAAGTTTTGTAACAAATCATAGTTTCGTATCACAGTTATAAGTAGTTCCCTTTACTTGGGAGATGCTAAAAAAGAAAAAGAAAAAAAGGTTACCATGGCTTTATATAACAATCCAGCTCTATTAATTTCTATACATGATAGTATTTGAGAATGAAATGTATGAAAAAAGCTGTTTTCTTTCTCTTTCAAAAGAAGAAATCTAAGAAAAGAGTTTGTGTGTCTACCACTCATCATAATCCATGACCTCTTTGAAAAGGAGGAAATTTCTGGACCACCATTTTGGCTCCTGCAATGGCATTCCATATATCTCCATGCCCACAGAATCCTCCATAAAAGCACTAAAGGTAGAGCAAACACTTTTGCAGTTGTTTCAACCTTTTATTTCATTTAACTCTTGACTAAAGTGCCTATATGGTCAAAGTTTTATGTTTCTATCCCAGGATTCTCTCGTGGAAATTTGAAAAAAAGAAAAGAAAAGAGAGGTCCGTGTATATATATACATCTTCAAACAAAAAAGAGAATGGATTTTGGAATTTAAATTTTATATTGTATAATATTGGAGAAAAGGAGAGAAATTTATATAATATTACTTTCTCATTTGTTAATTAATTGCTATATGGTTGAAGATATATTTAATTACCCAATGATTTTTGTGGGGTATCATGAGTTATAAGAAAATGGAATAAAAATGTTAAGTACTTATTGGTATTTTCAATTGATTGGTAGTAACATTGGAGGGGTTAGTGTTGATGTAGATAATTTTACAGTGGAGTAGTTAAGTATGAATAGTTATTTCCTGTGTTTAATTTGAAGAGAGAGGTAAATAAATGATTAAAAAAATAAAATTTGAAACCCCAAAAAATAATAAGCATATTTTTATATAAATTGAAAAATAATTTTTGAATTTTATTCTCTCTATTTTCTCTTCATATATATGTCTCTCTTGAGAGTAAATATGAATAATTGTGTATTTAAAAAAAATTATAAACTTGAAATCATAATACAAATATTGTTTATGAGCTAATGAGTCCTTTCTAAAACAATGTTGTGTCATTCTTTTTTAATGAAATTACTCATTTAAAAAAAAAATCTTGAAGTCAACCTCAATTGGGTCTTTTCATGGTTTGATCAGGTTAACCGAATTAATTAAATTTAATTAAATCAAATCAAATTTGATAAGATAAATCTCTAAATTAATTTGAAATTAAACCATATTTTTTTTTGAGAATTTATTGATGGACACTAAAATCTATCTTATTATCAATGATGAAAAGGAAGAAGATTACATAGACATTTCTTGTTAGTATGAATTGATAGATTGAACTTAAGTCAAATAAAAAAATAAATTAGTAAAATATTAAAAGGTATAGCTAAATCATTATATATTTTTATACCTACAAGATATTATTTATTATAATTGTGCTTTGTGTTTTCTTTTCTTTTTTTTTTTATTCAATTTAACCTTTCAATAACCTGATATTTTTTTTTAATTTTATTAATCAATATTAAATTGTTTTGGAAATCATGCTTTGTAATTTTTTTTATTTTTTTTTCTACTGTGTTATATATCGAGTTTATAGAATTAGTTTTTATTCTCGATTTCAACCTTTAATATTAGATCTGTTAGAAGTTAAACTTCATAAGAAAAATTAATATTTGGTTTTCATGAATTTATCTCGATCTCATAATTCATATAATGAGTTTAACAAGTTAACTTAGGTTGACTTGAATTATTTCTTTTTTGGTTGCTTTTTCTAATTAATTTTTTTTATTTTATTTTTCAATTTCACCCTCCAACAATTCAATAGTCTTCCTTTTATTTTTGATTTTATTTTTTAATATTAAATTGTTTAGAAATTGAGCTTCATGATTTTTTTTATTTTTTTATGGAATTATCCTGATCTCATGTATTTATTTTTTTCTCTCGATTTCAACTTTCAACATTAGATGTATTTGAAATGGAGCTTTATAAATTTTATTTTTTTATAAAATTATCTTGTTCTCATAACCTAGATCACAGGTTTTATATATTAGCCTAGGTTGACTTGGGTTTGTTTTTTGTCTTTTTTTAATTGATTTTTTATTTCATCCTTTAACATTAGATTCATTAGAAATTGAAATTCATAATTTTTTTTATTTGCTTTTCATGGGATCATTCTGATCTCATAACCTAGATTGTGGATTTGTAAAATTAACCCAAGATGACTTGAGTAGTTTTTTCTATTTTTTTTCTAATTTAGTTTTTATTTTTAATTTTATCTTTTAACATTAGATTGATTAAAAATTATCATTTATAATTTATTTTGATTTGTTTTCTATAGAGTAATCACGGTTTCATGACTTGAGTTGTAAATTTATCAGGTTAGCCTAATCAATTTAATATGTTTCATTCTTAATATTTTAAAAAATATATTTCAAAGAGTAAAATGTAATCATACTAATATTTTTTAAAAAATATCATTAGATATACTTTATGTATTTTGAGTATAAAATTAAAAAATATATATATTAAAAAAACACATTATCAATTTTCTTTTTATTTCTCTCTTTATCCTTCCCTTCATTGAAAACCACAATTTGCAGTTTACCTTTTTCTCTTTTTAGGTGAATCAAAGAGAAGAAAGAAGAGCGTAGGAGGCCAAATCAGGAAGAACAAATCTGAAGAAAGAAGGGCTCTTCAGCTTGGGCTTATATACGTCCCACCTCATCTGTTTTTGCAGGAGATAAGGACAGGAGAGAGAAGAGGGGGAGGCGAGATCAGGAAAGAAAAAAAAACAAAAAAAAAAAGTAAAGATAGGGCTTTTCATCTGCCAAAAAAAAAGAGTTTCACCTACCTCTCTTTCCACCCGATGATGGAGAGGCGGTCGATCAACCTTGATTTCATTCATAGGCTGAACTCAATATTTCTAATTTGTTTTATGTATATCCCAGCCCAGCATCATCTGATTTAAGAAGTCTCAGATTGTGGTGGAGGGGGACTGTTTTTTTAATTGGAGTTTTGGAATTGGAGACAAAAAAATATGTAGCAAGATCAAAGAAGAAAAAAAAGGTTAGATTAATACTATTTTTGAATTTATTTTGGAAGTGGATCTTAACAATCTGATTCAGAATCTTATCCGTTTGTTTTCCAGGAATCTTTCGCCCCTTCCAGTCCCTAAGTGTGATGGCAAGCTAGCACATTTTGCTCCATTAAACTCTGTTTTTTTTTCCTTGCCTTTTCACTGCCAAGAATAGTTCCCCCAGTGGCATTATATTTTAGTTCTCTGATTACACCTTTTCGTTATCATCTTCCTACAAGATTGCTCTGCTGTGTTTTAGTTCGTTGGCTTTATGCCTTCCAATTCTTCACTTTGAGAGGCACCCTCTATCTTCTTAATTCCCCTACTATAATTAATGTCTTAAAATGCTCAAACGCGCTATCTTTATCTCCATGTATCCATGTCCCTCCTTTTTTCCTTGAACTCGTAAACTTCTCAAGTGGACTGGGGAACGAAAGCATCTCATTTAAAGTTAATAATTAAATAGTTGAGAGATGGGGACGCAGCATAGCTCGAGCAAGTCAGCACCAGTGGTGAAACTAAGCAGGGATAAATAAAAAGAAAGATGGGAGAAGGAAGAGATGTGATAAGAAGAAAGGATATTGGTAAGGAGTAATGATTGATTCTCATCGGGATCAGCAAGTGGATTGTAGTAGATTACAAGCTGGCACATATAGTGTTGTTGTTGTTGTTTTGTGGCACCTAATTTATTTTACAGAAAAGAGAGACAAAATACAAAATAGTACAGTAATATGAGTGCATGGTGGCTTTAAGCTACTACACGGCACACGGCACACGGCACACAGCTGCTGCTGCTGCTCTGAAATCTGCAACCCCATTTCTGACATTAGAATCTGAAACGTCAAATTCATGTCTGCCAAACGCATTAATATCATTTCAATGTCATCCACGCACGCACAGACACCCACAGGCCACAGTGACACATCCCCCTTCCCTCCCGCACCCACCCACCTCTCGCTCTGTTTCTTCCTTTGGGTTCCTTTTGGACTTTTTGCTCTCCTTGTATCTTGCTGTCTTCTACTGGTCATGTATTCAGTTTAGTTTCCACTATTCCTGTTCCTATTCCCATATACCTTAATAATTGCGGCATGTTATGCATTCATCATTGCTTCTTCTTCTTCTTCTTCTTCTTCTTCTTCTTTTTTACAATAGTTGGAGGGCTTTGCAACCAAAGTTGTAAGAATCACTCTGGTGTTGAGCCGGTTCTAAGCTGGAGTTACGGGTTAGTAGAATAAGATAGAGTTTGGTATTATGATAATAGTTATTTTTTAAAATATTTTTGATTTAAAAATATATCAATATATAAAAATATTAAAAAAATAATTTTAAAAAAATAATCACGCAACCAGTCACATTACCAAATAGATCTAAACTTGTGGATCAATAGATTAACCTAACTGTGTTTCAAAACAATGTAAATTTTTTTTTTTGTCTATAACATAAGAAAAAGAAACATCTTTCTAATAAAAAACAATTTAAAAAATCACAAGTCAATTCTCACTTAAGTTTTTCTAGATAAATCAAGTTTAACTGAATCAAATTTTTTAAATTTTTACTAGAGTGGGGATTTGAATAGTTATAAAAAACCCAAAATTCACAAATCAAAAGATCTAATTCAGTGCCTTTATAAACAACTTGTGGAATTTTGCAGTCCCAGAACTTCTTCTTTTTTTGTCAAATTGACAACCACTTAGTAACTTTGGACTAATTTTTATACATCTAAATTGAGGTCTCAATTTGCGCCAACGGATTGAGGGTGCATTTGAAGCCATTAGAACCCCATATGCACCAAACACCACCACTTGCGTTTAGTGTTTTATTTTTTATTTTATTTTTCCATGTAGAGCCCATGTGAACTTCACACTTGAAAGGGAAGAACATAGAAGCTCTGGTTTGGACCTAAATTAGATTTGTTGTGTGGTCGAAATCAAACCATCTACAACAGCAATGGATTGCTCGTAGAATTTTACTTTTCACAATTAAACTTGAGACTTGAACCCTAATAGTTTTAAAAAAAAATCAAGAAGAAGAAGATGCACACGCTTTCCAGAGCTAAATTAGATCTCAATCTAAGGTAGCAAGGACAACAAGAGGGAAGAAAATGAAATTAAACCAGTAAAAGAAGAGGGAAAAGGTGGGGCATCATGAAATTCAATGGTCGTTAAGATGGAACCCACAGGGACAGGGTGAATAATAATAATTGTAAGCTAGCTGATAGGGTACAAGTTCTTCCTGCAATGAAAATGGGAGCTACATGTGATTCCCACGGCATCATGTTCTAATGTTGAAAACCAAAGCCTTTCAGTACACAAATTCTTCAATTGTGTGATAAGAATTTATGCCACTTACTGTTTAAATCATCAAGTTTCATCCACAACAAGGAACAGCTGGGGGCCAGTAAGGACCCCCTCTTGTCTGCCCCAAAGCAAACTCACCAGCAGGTATTTGGGCCTAAACAGATTGGACATGGGCCCCGGCCCAATCATCCGGCTTAGGGCTATGATGATTCAGAAATGAGAACTACATGAGTTCTGTCAATAACTAATAATTCAATTCAGTTAATTTGGCAAATGTTGGAAAAGGATGAATACCTAAAAATACCAGGAAAAAAAAAACATAAAAATGTCATTGTTTTCTTTAATAGCAGATGGCATCTTTGCCTATAGAACTGAAAGATAACCTAGTTGTCTTCTCTGATCCAAACTTGAACTTCAGATCGGAAGATGCATTGTCTGGTATAGAGGCGTTGCTTGTTGAAGGGAAAGAAAAAACAAGGGCAGGATCAGACTTCTTAGAGCCAAAACTATATGAAGGAATTGAGGATGCGTCTTTAGGTGGAGACGGAACAGTGGCTGAGGTTGATGGCATGATGGTTGGTGTTGGAGGCTCAGAGTGTACACCCGAAGATGCAGAGACAGGGAAAGTAAATCCGGAAGTTGTCTTATCAGAAGATAATGACCATCTTTGATCAGGCTTGCCAACAGTAATAGAAGGCAAAACTGGTTTATTCCCTGAAGAGTGAGTGGGAGGCTTCTTCTGAAAACCTGGAAACTCCGAGGAAGCGGCATTTGGCACAGCCTTCATGTCTGAAGCTGAAGTATTATTTTTTGCAGCAGTGTCAGCTTGAACAGTAACTTCCCGAGGAGCAAACTTAAAAGGAAGATTCCCTCTATCTTCAGTCGCCTGAGCTGAATTTGTTTTGTCAGCTTGATCTGGTTTTCTCAAAGAGTCGGGGCCATTGGCCAAGCTATTATTGTTGTTTGAGGAGAGGGATTTCTTCCAGGAGGTGGCTAGCCTCAACTCAGCAGATTTCTCTTTAGGAGTTGGCAAATTTCTCTCCAAGTGTTCTAATATCTTCTGAGCCATCTGCCTGGAATGTGGAGGAACGGATGGAACACTGACTTTGGAGCTTTGTGGCTCACTATCTCCTACCAGAAATTTTGAGGGGCTACTTGTTCCTCCTTTTTCTGTACTCTTCTTTACACCTGAAAATAATCCTTCAAAGGCATTGAAGTTTTCCACCTGAGGACTGTTTAAAGTTGAATGATAACTAGCAGACCCTCTAGAAGGAGTTTCTGCAACAGCTTTATGCCGTATCCTAGTCCTACGAACGGGTCCAACAGAACCATGTACATCATCCACTGAATTGCCCCTTGAATTCACCTACAAGCTCAAAAACTGAAATTAAGAACAATACTTGAAAGTTTATTGATTATGACAATAGTTTGTACCAAGACAACAGCAACATAGAATCACAGACAAGAAAATTTCTATGACAGGACAAAAAGACTTCACCTTAGGCCAAGAAATTAGTTCATTTTCATGCAGCCAATGCTGCATCTAAAATTCCACTGGAGTGTTAAGTCTCGACCAAAACTAGAATCACTATAACTTATCACACAATTATGCCATATATATTTTTTTTTATTTTTTTGTCCAAGAAACAAAAGAACATGACAATCACATCTACAAGACAGAAAAACACGATGACTATGAATATTGAAAAATTACCTGTCCATAAATTTAAAATTTTCTTGTCCAGGGTAACAGAACAACATGATGGCATCCCATTGAAATAAATTACATAGACAAAACAAGAAAACACAATGACTCCAGACAAAGAAAGTTACCTGTCCATATACAGGAGTTTGAGGCTGCTGAAAGGGAGATGACGTCATATTCAAGGGCCTGTCATGATCACCTTGTAACTGAAGCAACCGATAAATGTGTAGAAGAGAAAAGAGTCATCTCACATGTGATGAAACACGTCCAAAAAAGCACCATTGGCATAAGAAAACTTGATTCCACATACCTGGGACTTAGACTTTGAATAAAAAGTTCTAGAATAAGGAGTTCGGGGGAAATTGTGAAGCCCGAATCTCCCTCTTTGACTTTGTGGAGTCATAAACCCACGCTGATCCTGTACCATGGCACCTGGCCAGCATGTGGAGGGCTTAGGTGAAGGAGATGGCAAAAATGGCTTTGATCCAAGCAGGTTGCCTATCACTAATGCCCCTCGATCTTTTGAAATTGAACTCTTAGAGCCAAAGCCTACTTCTGATGCTCGGTTTTCCATATAAGCCCTTGCAATATCAATTGGTGAGGCTCCAACATCATCTGGCAGCTGTGAGATTACACACAACTATCAGGCTATCCATGGATATGAGAAAATGAAAACAGAGTATGCATCCAATTTTGTGCACTTCACTTGTGCATTTGCAAAAGTAAACCATTCCTAGCAATTATGAAAAAAAGAGAAAATATAGAGGTATATGTGTCTGTATGTTGTATATGAATAGAACTTAGATTCCTGTCTTTCTTTTTTCCCAATTTCCTCTCAAGCCTTTCCAGAAAAAAACTCTTTTCCTTGGAGGATGCAAGTGGACAGCCATGCCATTAACAAAAACACTGTCAAGCACTGATGTCCTAATTGTAACTTAATTCCTAAAGTCATAATCTGGTCAAGTTTACTTTAAGCCATAATTCCAATGGTGTGCTGAAAAAATAGCTCATATGAGTGTGTGCCTGCATGCAGATGTATATTCAGATTAAGTTCCAAACACAAATGTATAAGCAATCTCAAGAATGATCTTTTGCATGTATCTTCCCTGATATGAGAATCCAGTGCTTGATGCATGAGAAAGTACATGAATTTAGAGAAGCATGTGCCTTGCAAAGTACATGAATTTAGAGAAGCATGCGCCTTGAACATCTAATATACATTGTATCGTATTTATAAACACATGCTGCATTGAAAATGCACATTGATTGCAATAATTTATTCCACTCACAGTTGACTTGACAAGAGGGGTTGAGTTTCCCCAAATAGCTGTATTCAAATCTTCATGCTTTTCTTCGGTTGACTTTGTTGAACTTTCGAAGGGGATTGCAAGGCCTCCAACAACTCCAGGAATCACGCTTGAATATCTCTTTTCTTGAATTTTTGAAGTTCCCAAAATAGCTGTGTTAATATCTTCTCGCTTTTCTTCAGTTGACTTTCTTGAACATTCAATGGCAGCAGCAGGCCTTCCAACATCTCTAGCAGTCATGCTTGAGTGTTCCTCTTCTTGCTCAACATTCAGAAGATTAACAGCTCTTGAATGAAGTATCTCCATCAAACGATTAATTTCATCCCTGCATAGTGATGGAGAGAACCATGAATTTTTCATATTTAGATCGTCACAACCAGGCTCCATGTCAGTTCAATGGCAATGGTGGAACAAAAGTGGTACGAAAAGTCCATGTTTCTTTAAGATTATATTTACACATGTAATCAATTATCATTACCTAGAAAACTTCCGGTCCTTCACTACTTGTTCAATTTCAGAAAGCCCATTATGACCAGAAATGCCAAGTTTTTGATGTTCATGGCCCTCAAAGTCAGAACCACACTTGGATATTTCTGCAGCTCTGCTAGTACCAGCTACATCAGTTGATCTGGGTGCTGCTTGCTGCCAGAAATAATTCCCAATGGTGAGACTATTTTATTCACAGAAATGCCAGAAGTTAAAAAGCCCGAAGAAAAGCTTATGTTATAATAACACTGTTGTACAAATAATTCATGAATACATCAATCATAACATTCTTTCAGTAAATGCTCATGAAAATATAAAACAAACAGAGAATAAAAACTTACAACTTCATATTCTAAAATCTAAACCGATACCAGTTAGAAAGGAACAAATGCACAAAATAACAAACATATATTACTATCACTGATAAGCTGTAAGAAGATTTCATTACTCTCCAAAACATAAATTAAACTAGCAAAATGTAGCACAAAAAACACATGACATGAAGAACCCACAAAAAATGGGGTAAAAAAAGAAACGGAAATGAGGTTTACTGTTTACAATCAATTTGCATCAAGAATACCAAGTGTTTTTCTGCACCTTCAAAATAAGTAATGACTCATATAGCAAAATAAATTAAACAAATTCAACATGAATACACTAAAACATAAATGATCCAACAGTTGCAATAGAAAAGGGGAAAAAAACACTACCTCTATTGTTAGTATTCATTAAAAACCATTCATCATACCAAGCATTACTCCTTACAAAACCATCAGCTTACCCGAAACGAAAAGTAATTGTTCCAACAAAAGAAAGTTGCAGCAAGTATGTCATCCAAATATTTCGAACTAGACTCAAAATTGGGAACAAGTCAAACAACATACTTCATTCATTTCAAGGCCAGCATTCCTCAATTCAACCTATCTAATTGAAAGTTTGAATGTTTTTCCACAAAGATATAAAGTTCTGCCTTACATTAACAGTGAGATTGGCATCATCACCACTAGCATTCTGCTCCTCCACCTCCTCATGTGATTTCACTATAAATAAATTAAAAAACATATAACTAATCAAATTAAAAATAAAAACGTATAAATAAATAAATAATCGCAAATCGGCAGCTTCAAAAAATATTTAAAAAAAAAATCATCATTCAAAATACTATATACAAAACCCTAAATAATCAAAATTAATCACAAAGAAAACAGAGACGATCAAAACTGACCGTCATCTTCTTCCCGATTAGCATCGTCATCCACAGACTCCGATTTGGAGAAGAAAGAGGGGAAAATCAAGTTCGCACCGCCAGAAATCAACTTGTAAGCCGGATCCACCAGCTTCGACAACCACCGATGCCGTTGCGCTTGGTTATCCTGCGGCCGAGCATACGGTGTTGCCAGTGGCCTCCGCGACGGCGGTTTCCTCAATTTACCCCCGGCTCCTCGAACTTCCACTATCGATTTTCGTCCCAACGACATCGCTTCGCCGTCGTTTGTGCTTCCCATTTGATTTCTTACTTCTCTGACAGTGTCAGCCGTAGTGGAAGTAGAAATTTACCAGGTCCAGGGCGAGAGAAAGAGAGCAAGGAAGAGGAAAGGCCGCGCCTTGTTTTTTTTACTGTGTCTTGTTTTTGTTATCTTTTTAGGGGGACAAACTACATTAGAGTCCTTCAATTATTATATATATTTCAACTTCGTATTAATAAAAGTTTCGATTTCACCATTCATGGATTGTATAATTGATATTCGAAAAACGTATATTTTTAGGGTTTTGGCTGGTGGGATTGAGTATAATACTATATTTCTTACCTTAACCTCCTTATTTTTTTTCTCATGTTAATTAAATATTCAAGATGTTTTTACTTGGCTTAAATATTTAAATATAAATTCCTTTTAATTTTTTTAATTTTTCTCCCTTTTTTATTTTGTAAACTATCATGTGAAAATATCTCATAATAAATATATTTATATAAAAGAGGAAAAAACCAAAAATCAAGTCAAATAAGACTTGGTTAATCATTTTAACTATAAGAGGGTTACATTGAAAGTTTTGTAGAAACCACAGGATCAAATGTTGAAACATTTTGAACAGATATGAATTGAGATTTAAATTTAAATTTCTAAATCCTAGGAATTAAAAATATTTTTAA
>Ga0325411_1003314_pt1 | contig 18134 bp, 9 predicted proteins | sample PopdelMetagenome_13_FD_206181 | JGI IMG/M metagenome (GOLD analysis project Ga0325411, IMG submission 206181) | Populus deltoides microbial communities from Bellville, Georgia, United States - Xylem-PdIQD-R4 | ecosystem: Host-associated > Plants > Phyllosphere > Stem > Wood/Secondary xylem...
GAAACTCTCCAGAATTGAGGGGTAAAAGTAATATTAAGAAAAATTAAAAGTCATGATCCAGTAATTAAAAAAAATTAAAAATTTTAAAATATATTCAAATATTCATATAAATAATTAGTTATGCTTTCATAGAAGAACGACATCACCCTTATAATATTATATTTTATGAAAGATTAGTTTTGCTATGTGTTTTCTTCTGAATCTATTATTATGTTGCTATTAATTATTGTAATTATTTTTAGTTTTTTTATTTAATTCTAAATACACAATTTAAGTGTTTATATCTCTCAATAAACAAAAAAGGTTATGTGTTTGGACACTCATTAATTTGTCAATAGTCATAAATTGATTGAGGAACCCTAAAGATTAATGCAATATGGAATAAATAGGCATGGATGTCAAGGCAGTCTTGGCAAGAATAACACGACTTGCAAGGGTGAATTTGCTCCACAATATATATATATATATATATGAGTAGAACGAGAAGGAATTAATGTTGAAGCTCATTTGATTAGCATGTTAACCATCACATATACAATTAATCACCCGCACGTCAGCATCGCTTAAGAAATATATACTTCATGCACGTCGTTGATGGGAGGAGCCAATAAAAATAAAATAAAATGGATTAACTATAAATTTTAAGGTTTTTCGTTTAGAAATGATTAAAATAAAGTTTTTTTATATTTTAAAAAATTATTTTTAATATCAGTATATCAAAATAATTTAAAAATATAAAAAAATTATTTTTTTTTTAAATTTTTTTTTAAATATAATTTACATTCTATTTCCACACATTGTCTTCCTCATCTTTGATTTTCGAGTAGAAAGCGTAGACGGAATTTGATTCACGACATATGAGTGGAACAAGAATGATGGAGCTCACTGGACTCGCATGCATGTTAACAACTCCCATGTACAGTCACGTGCACGTTAGCATTTCTTAACAAGTGTAAACGTTTGAAAGGAGGAGGTCTGAAACTCACGTTTAAACCTGGCAGAATGTGCCCGGATGGCCCGACACGTCTATTTCTTAATAATAATAATAATAAGAAAAATCTCCGGCTCACGCAATTAGTTTTTTTTTTAATTATTATTATTAAAGAGTGGATAACAGGATGTCCTGGTGTTTTTTGAAAAAAAATTGCGAATAATATGGAGCCTGCGTGCCTGGAATCCGGCGATCCACTGGTTAATTGGGAGCAAGGGGTGTTATACACCCCCAAAATCTATTTTTTAATAATTTTTATTTAAAAACATTTAAAGATCTAAATAAATTTATTTATACCTTCAATTAACTTAATTTTTTTTTTAAAAATCAATCTAAATCCAAAAACTTTCCAATGTCGAATCTGGTCTACAAGGCAATTTAAAGATAAAAAAAATATCTTTTAATTTTAATTAAAAGCAATTCACCTTTAATCTAGTATGAAAGATTTAATCCAGGAGGAAAACATAAGTTTGATGATAAAAAAAAATAAAATAAGAGAAAAAAGAAATCAGCACCGTGGATTCCCGTAGAAAATGCCTATGAGTTGCAGTTGATTTTGTATTTGTAATTGGAATTGAATGATTTATTGATAACTTAGAAGAGACATTATATAGGAAGAAATCAGACCCACATTTTTCGACAGATAAACCATGAACAAGCTCAACTTCTGACCAAAACGAGACTCATGGAGGGATCCCTTAAGAATTCAAACCTAATTCTTCTCCACCAGAAAAACAGAATAAATGGAAAGGGCAAGACATTTTCAAAGGCTTAAACTATAGGAAATTGTCTCGTTATATTCATTTGCGAAAAAAAACTAAGAAGAAATTAAAGGGCGACCAAGCACTTTACGACGTGAAGATGATAGATCGAACTCTATTTTACCTGCAGAAAATAGAGCTAGCTGTAATCGAAGTTCATACAAAGAGCAAAAACCAAGATTCTTGTTTTTTTCTTCTCTTTTTCCATATTAATAAGGAACAATATGAATGTAATACTACAGAGAATAAAAACCCCAAATTTCAAGAGTCCTTGGACAAAGGGCACTGTTGTGAGAAACCATTGTTGCATGCCATCAAATGAAGTATCTCCAGATCCTAAGCAAAGGTTGTAAGAAGCTGAAGTAGCCATCTAGTCACTCATTTCCCTCGCGGAAAGAAACAGCAACAGAACTGCATGATAGTAGAATTGTTCGCGTAAACGAGACAGAAAGTGGAAGCATAGAAGAGGAGAACATTGAAGTTCATAAGGGTTTTTTTAAAAAGATTTTTAGATTTGAAATTATCTTAGAAATGGCAGCATAAAACTTCTTCAATGCCTGGTGCTTGTGCTGCATGCTGCAGAATATTTTACAGGTTATATGGTATGGAGTTCATCATACGCAGTGCTTACCTTTGATAGAGAGGAAGAACTTCCTTGGTTTCTTTGACTAGTTTGACGATTTACTGGTTGGGTTGGCACAGAAGGAAATGTCGTTGATGCAATTTGTTTCTCCTTTTTCACTCTGTTGAAAACCACAGTAAAACCTTCACCTGAGTTTGGATCTGTTTCATCCCATGCTCCAAATTTGGGAATTGATGCTCCCCTCTGATGCTGTCATCCCCATGGAACTCAAGAAAATTAAATTTAAGTGACAGTAAAAATATCTCTCTCTGCCTTAAAAATCATTTTTATACAATACGTATTGATAATTACAATTCGAACATGCACAATAATTTTTAAGTAATAGGCGAGGAGGATTTTTGTACTAACCCAACAAAATTCCAAAAAAGAAAAAAGTTAGCAGCAGCAGAACGACTGCATCCAATATAAAGATGTTGAAAAGAAAAAAACAGTAATGCCTATTAGTTTTGCTAGGAATTAAGAAGGCTTACACCATCATGATTAGTTGAATGAGTGCTTCTACTTCTCTGTCTAGAGTGTCTTGATGAAGACAAGGCTTTATTTCCCTCGGAACTACTCTTCTCACTTCCGGATTCTGATGTGATGCGATTGTGGCTTGCACTCTTCTGATGATCATTAGCAGATCTTGTCCCGTGTGCATTGTGCCCTTTGAGTCTCTGATCAATGTAATGATGTTCTGCAGTGATTCCCTGATAGGCGCCAGAAGAGAAATCAACATCATCTTCCATGCCCCCTCTAGCCTGCATGAAGGCCTCCGGATTCTCCTCCGGATCATTTGGGTTCATCCTCATGCCGGATTTTTCCTTGCGTGCAGTGTCGAAGTAGGCAGTGTAGGGAACATTATCATCATCCCAGCCACCAAACTTGGGGACATGGTGACGTTGCTGTGACAGAATCATGTGTAAGAATGGGAAAATTTTGTGCAGATACACACTTGATAAATTCAATCTCAGTACCACCAATGTATTTAGATTCTTTAAGGCTTCAAATTAACATAGCAGGTTTTTATACTGTTCACAGATGACACATAACGCGTAGCAACTGGCGTGAGAAACCTTAGTTCTTTCCTTTCACTACGCGTTGCGTCAACAAGGCTATTATCATATCTTAATTTTCTGTAATAATAATAGATTGATATAGAAATGATTAAGAAATACTAAAATCCAAGCTAGCTCTGTCTTTTCGCTATACGCTGCGTCAACAAAGCTATTGCAAGATAACACAGGATAGATTGGAGAAATCATCTCATTACAAAATACCAGTTCAAGCAAAGATGATCCGACATAGAGCAAGTTGAGCAAGAAAAACAAACCTAGAGACTGGACACCAAGAAACATCTTTAAAACAGGGGAGAAAAAGATCAAGAAAAAGAGAACTAAGCATTATATTTTAGCTGCGAGATCACTTACAGCCATTGATGGAGCAGGTGATGTAAAGAACTGGCTGATTTTGCTGTGGAGATCAAAGGAGTTTAGCTTGGGGTGGGGGTCATTTAATTCGAAGATGTATAGGAACCTGCTGGCAAAGTTTGACACAATAAGTAATCGATTCTTACAAAGTTTACAAAAGCCAATGAAAAAGCTAAATTCAGTATAAAAAATTGAGGTATGCTGCTAGAATCTTGTCCTTTATTTGCTATGAATCAATCGCTTTGTTCTCATCCTTACAGCATGTAGTGTTTGTACATATTGTGCTAAACTCTTTTACGAAAGCTACATAGATTAGATTCATTTTGACTGTTTTTCTCCCTTCATTCACCAGGGAAGAAAACCAGTGAATACAGAATTTAACAGTTAACTTATCACGATTGGGGATACTTGGCCCACCATTTTCAATTTGGAACCTTCAAAATTTCTGAACTTTTCAATGAATTTGCTGGTTCCAATCTTTTCCCTTCCCCCTTGAGATTCTTTTCTTTCTTTGCTTTTACCCCCCTTGAGAAACATGCAATCCGAAGTAACTCTATGATAATCATTGTGAAATAAATAAAATAAAAAAGGATTCTCAATTCTTTATTGTGGGAAAAAAGATGAAATAAGTCGTACAGAATCAATAAATTATGATATAATACCCTTTGATGCAGTTTTTTGTTTTGTTTCTTATGATAGAGGGATCAAATAAAATATATACTCGAACATGATTTATATTTTTATATCTATATATGATTTATATTTTTTGAATAGCATAAAATCATACCAATTATAATAAGAGTTGATGTGATTTTTATTTTTGTTCTCATATATTGTTTACATTTTTTAAAATCATATCAATTATAATATAATATTGGTCAATTATGACATACTTGGATTGAGGTTGTTTGTTTTTGTATTTGTAATTGTGTTTGAATATATTTTAAAAATATAATTTATTTTAAAAAACATTGAATTAGCTTTTTTAGTGTTCATTGAATTAGCTTTTTTAGTGTTTAATTTCTATAATTTTAATGTGTTGATATTAAAAATTAAAAAAATTATTTTAATATATTTTCAAGTGAAAAATATTTTTAAAAAATCCTTTACATTACAATATTAAACTTACACATGGATGTGAAGTGATAGGTAGAGGTGATCATTTTTGGTTCGGTTTGGTTTTTATAAAAAAAAAATAACCAAACCAAAATTTATTTTTAAAAAAACCAAAACCAGTTCAAACCGACCGGTTTCGGTTTGGTTTTTTAGGAAAAAAACCGGTTTAAAACAGTTTGGCTCTATTTTTTTCCTGTTTGGGTTCGGTTTGGTTTTTTTGGTTTCAGGCTTATAAAACCAAAACCGAACCAAACCGGCCGGTGTTTTCAAAATTTTAATTGGTTTTTTTCACGATTTGGTTTTTTCGATTATTTTTTTCTGGTTTTCTCGGTTTAATTGGTTTTTCGGTTTTTTTGCTCAATTCTAGTGATGGGTATCTATGAAATATTAGAGTTATTCTTGAGATGATAATCATCAAATTTCTCAATGAAATAAATCCCATTTAAAATATTCCAATGACATGTATTGTAATAATAAAAACAAAATAAGTGAAACTGATTGCCATAAATCACCTATAAAATATAATAGTTTGAACTGCTTTCAGTTACACAAAAGCTTGAAAATTTGAAAGAATATAGATACACATTCAAAGGTAAAATCCAAACAACATTAAAACCAGAATCCATGACACCCTAAAAGGCAAATGGCTGGAGGAAATTAGAAGTAAAACGTATTAAAGCAGTTAAAACGCATCAAACACTTTGTCAACTAGTTAATTAATCAGGCTTTGGAAATTGAAAATCGAACCACTTTCCACTCAAATCCAAAACCAGAAAGAAAGAAAAGGTGTGTAAAAGCAACTCCATGCACACTGAACAGTGTTATCCTGTGGGCTTACTGCACTATAAATAGGCAGCTTGTGCAGAGCATTCAGCACCAAGCAAGCCCAGTTGATCATATAGGTAAGTAGCATTAGTCTAGAGAGTGAAGAGAGATGGAGAAGAAAATAGTGGTGGCTGTGATTGCTTTTTGGCTAACGCTTTCTTTTTGGAGTGGAAGCACAAGCGTGGCTAACGACATTTGCACAGAAGCCGTGACTAAGTTGCGCAACTGCCTCCCATTCTTGACTGCTACTGCCCCATCACCATCTCTTTCTTGCTGCGAAGCTGTGGGATGGGTGAATCAACATGCTACCACCACACAAGACCGTAGGGACCTCTGTAAATGCTTAAAGAGCGCATCTCTTGCTTACAAGGTTGATCCTACCAGAGCTAAGGAACTTCCTGAAGTGTGCAAAGTCCCTGTCCCCGTGCCCATCTTACCCCAAATCGACTGTGACAAGTAAACGACCGACTTCTCTCTTTTCCTTTTTCTTTTTTTGTTAAGTGAATTGAATTTCTCCTCACATTAATTAATCTGTTCTTGTTCACGATGTGTGCAGGATCCAGTAGTCTTCCATTGATTGAGGAGTAGAGATGTTTGCTTAGAAGAATAAACTGGAAAGATTAGTAGCGTTGTGTTACTGTAGAGAGATTAATGCCATAAATTTAGAGCCTTTCCCTGTTATGTGTATGCATGCAATATGATGCAATGTACATATTTTAGGGGAAGCATTGTGTCAATGAAATGATATATGGCCTCTTTTCGTATTTTCTGTTTCAATCAATCCAGTTATTTCAATGAATTTTTATGAAGAAGATTGCACACACAAGCACTTGATTTATGGACCAAGCTAATTAACAATAATTCATATTTAACAAAAATCAAATTAAATAGGGTAATTTAGAATGAATGTTATTAAAACTAACCCAACCAACAGATCAACTCATGACCTGACCGATTGCTCCAAGCTCAGGCTGGGTTCCCAAGAAAATAATACCCATTCTCGGCTCGATCAGAACCTATCCTACAGCTTCAAAATAGCAAGGGGGTGTTTTTTTTTTTTTCCTTCCTTCAAATTTGATATAATTGCAGATTTTTAGCAACAATTATAATTCTTTTTAATTGTTTTGTAAAACTAGTTATAATTTACTAAAAATTAAAACCACCATCTCACCCATTTCTACCAAAAAAAAAACAAAAGCAGAGACTATGTCCGAAAATTCATTCAATCTGGCATATTACTTACAGCTCAGTGCCTTGCTCCATGCAGCGAAGACCAAACTCAGAGGGTTTCTTTCAAGTCTTTTCCCTCCTCACTTCGCTCGTCTATTACCTTCTCTTTTTCCTTTTCAAGTATGATGCATGAACGACGCGTCATTCATGGATGAATTTTCATTTAAAAAATTAAGCGGGCTGGACTTGACCTTAGGTGCACTTGGAGAGAGCCCAGACGCACTTCAACTCAGCTCTCAGCCTAGGGTCCTTCCTTTTCTATATTATTATTCCAAGTTTTTGAGGTTTTTTTTTTTATATATAATTTCCTCTATTTTAATTTCAGATTTTTATTTATTATTATCTAAGTTTTTGAGTTTTCTTAATAATATCCTCTATTTTAATTTCTGATTTCTCTTATTTATAATTTATTTACAGTGAAGTATATTAGATTTTTTATGTGTTTTTATATTTTTTCCATGTTAATTTTTTCTATACTATCATATTTTTAAATCAATAATCCTCTTAATGCTATTATATATATATATATACTATTAAATTATTAAAGAAAATTATTTTAAAAATTAAATCATAAATTTATTTGTTTAATCTTTTGTCATTAAATTGAATAAAAAAATAGAATAAATAAAAAAACATAAAAAATACATATAGTTAAGTGGTATTATAAAAGAAATATTCAAATTTATATTCTAAACATAAGGAGGAATATGTATAAATATAATGTTATTAAACCCTAACTAAATAGATTATTAATCTAATTGGTGACTCATTGATTTTAAAATTGATCTGAGTTGAATTTTATATTAAATTAGATGAAAATTAACAATGTAGATAAAAACATAAAAAATAAAATAATAATAATAAAAAAACATATTAATGACCGAAATATAATAAAATATATGAACTATAATTCATAATTTTATTATTAAATAGAAATTTATAATATGATTTGTTTATTTAAGATATTTACAACTTCTTAAATAAATTTAAAAACCATCATAAATAAACTAAGAAACTAAAAAATAAAATAAAGTAATATAAATTATATATAAATTAGAAAAAAAAATTATCAATTTCAATATTTTATTTCCTAAACTAAATAAAAGAATTTTTTTTTTAAAATTAAATAAAAAAATAATAATTAATTTTTTTTCTTAAAAACTCTCCTGCATCAATTAATTTGGATCAAAACCAGTCATTTCTTAAATTAAAACTTGAATAAAACCGAATTTAACTTTATAATTTTTTTTTAAAATTTCATTTTAAATTAGTCAACCTAATTTAAAGTAAGGTCCAATCCGGTAGGCAGCAAAGACGAAGACAAATTGAGGAATATACCACTACCATGGATTCGGCCACAGAAAACGCCCAGCTTGCCACACTATAAACGACGACACTACCCGTCACGACCGTTCCCATTTCCTTGCCTTAAATCAATCAACCGTACTCACACTTTTCTTCTTCTTCTAACAACTTCTGCAATTTGTTCTCATTTATGTTCAGACAGCTTCTCAGCAGCTAATCTCTAAAAAAAAAATAAGAAAATGGCAGCAGCAGGTCTCTCTTCTTCTTCATGTACTGTATTCACAATCTCCTCATCCTTTAAAACCAGAAGACATCTCACTAAAACCCCACAAAACCCTTTGCTTTTCAAACGCAACAGCAGCAACCCCACTTCACATCCCTTTCTTCCTTCCAGGTATTTGCTTTTGTTGTTTTTAGTTGCTAATCAAGAACATTAATCATCATCAAATTTCTAATATTGATTGAGATTACTGATGAAAGTTTTTATTTTTTATCCCTTTTTTTTTATATATAGAAAGTTGTGTAGAGTTCAAGCAACAATTTTGAGAGAAGATGAAGAGAAGAAAGTTGTTGTTGAGGAATCATTTCAACCAAAGACTTTCACTCATGAGCCTGTTCAGGGCTCACCACAATCTTCATCGCCTAGTGGATTAGAGACTTGGGCTATCAAGCTTGAGCAATCTGTCAATGTCTTTCTCACTGTATGATTTACTGATTTATTTTCATTTGCTTGCATTGAATTGCAAGGGTTTCTGGTTTGTTGATTTCTATTTAATAATTGATTTCAATGTTCCCAATTTGGTTGTAGCATAAGGAAATTGGGGTTTTTGAATGTAATTGATTGTGCTTTTCATTTCTTGATTGTTTTTTATTGGCAGGATTCGGTGATAAAAATTCTTGATACTCTTTATCAGGACCGCGATTATGCTAGGTTCTTTGTTTTGGAAACTATTGCTAGAGTTCCTTATTTTGGTCAGTATTACTAATATATATTGATTTCTCTTTCAATTTTGATAAAACCCAATAAGGGTTTATTTGTTTCAAACTAAACAAGGCTTATGTTATTAAATTTTAGAACCGGGGTTATTGATGGGTTGGAATATCGATGGTCATGTAGAAAATGATCTGTTGGGTGTGATTATGCTTTCAATAAGAGAAAATTTGATTGCACATTGTATTAGTGTATATATCATACTTCCATGATGCGATGAGAAATTATTGCAGTTCGTCAAAATTGAATTTGCTGACTTGGTTTTGGGGTTCTTTGAATTGCTCTCATTATGCTGTACAAATATTGAATTTAATAGTAACTGTCGATTTCTGAACAATGGCAGCCTTTATATCTGTTCTTCACATGTATGAGAGTTTTGGTTGGTGGAGAAGAGCTGATTATCTCAAAGTGCATTTTGCTGAGAGCTGGAATGAGATGCATCACTTGCTTATCATGGAAGTAAGTATCTTTTGCAGTTTAATGGTTGCATGTTTCTATTATTGATTTCTGTTAGTGGGACATTTTGTCTTTTATGTTTTCTCTGTTGATTATGGTCAGCAGTCATGGTCTCAAGTCCAGTAAATGTTGTTTCACTGTTTCAATTTGTCATTTATTGCATGGGATGGCATTTGAATACGAGATGATCTGTAAACTTAATATAGATGAAGTAAAGATGAAAGAAAATCGAGGAAGAAAATGGATAAACATGCTCCTTTTCCAATGAAGATTGGTCATAAAATACAGAATACGCAAAATCAACCCATGACACTTAGGGTTATTTATATATGGTTCAGTGGCTCCAAATACAAAACACTATAGCATAATTCTCATGATTCTGATGGCATCTTGATTTGGCTGCAGGAATTGGGTGGTAATTCTTGGTGGTTTGACCGGCTTCTTGCTCAAGTTATAGCAACCTCTTATTATTTCATGACAGTCTTAATGTATGCATTGAGCCCAAGAATGGCATGTAAGTACGCACATCTGGTTTTCTGGTTAATAACTTCCTTGCATTGTAACATCCCACTCATTCAATCCTCTTTAGTCTTGAGTGATTGAATGATATGAGAATTTATCAATTTATGAGAACGTAACTGAAACAAAATGATGAACCAGGTATGCCTGTCTAAAAATTTCAATTTTGAACATGTTTTTGGAACTCTCATAAGCATTACTTGATCTCATAGAGCTCTAAAAAGTTCCATGCTTGTTGGTTTCTATTTTAGTTTGAAACAGATAAACATGATTTATTTTATAGCCACTTTTAAATTTTTTTTTGACTCTTTTCCCCATGTTGCTTCAAGCCACAGGAAAAGCACCCTTAATAAATTGTCTTGCTGAAAATCTACAGTCATTTATCTCAAATTGGTATTTTGATATTGAGCTCAAGTTGGTGATTTTGATAACTCAATTCCTTTATATTGCTCTAATCCCATTGGAAAAGCACCCAAAATAAATCGTCTTATGGATGAGTCTTTTGCAGAATAACCTACACGTAGTCATTTATCTCAAAATGTTGAATTTGATCAATTCAACCTGATCATTTTTTTCAGATCACTTCTCTGAATGTGTTGAGAGCCATGCATTTGCAACTTATGACAAATTTATCAAGGCCCGAGGAGGTATGTTAAGAGTTTCATATGTTGGTTGATGATACTAGAGTAGTTGCTTGCACGTCCATCATCTGTGAGTATAGATGTTGAGAAAAAACCAATTTCCGTTTCCTCTGTTTCACTTGTGTTTGTCATTTGGCTACTGTCACTTCATATTTTCATTCTGTACACGTTTCCTTTTCTTATTTTTTTGAGTTAAATTATGTGAATAGAGTTGCTAACCCTTAAGACAACCATTTATGATTTTTCATGTGATACAGTTAATTACTAGCAGTCATCTATAATTTGACTGATAACTTCTGAGTTAGGATGCCTTGGATGCTATTAAACCAACGGCTTGATGATACCAAAAATCTTTATGCATATGTATTCAGGTCATGGGTCACCCCAAAAATCTATCAGCACGCAAAACAGTTTGATGAATGATCTCTATCATATGCTTAACTTTATAGATTCATCTTGTCCAACATCAACGACCTTTATTCTGATACATTAAGTTTGCTTCTAATCTTTGTAGATGATTTGAAAAAATTGCCTGCACCTGAGATTGCTGTAAAATATTATACCGAGGGTGATTTGTACTTGTTTGGTAAGTTTTTTTTATTTAACAAACAATGGTTGCATCTTATATGATGTGAGACATTGGGATAACAACTCTGATCACTTCCAGATGAATTTCAAACTTCCAGAGCTCCCCACTCTCGTAGGCCAAAAATAGGTAAGAATAAACCCCGACTCTGTTGTCAAAATTTTCATTTTAAAGAGAATTAAGGGAAAAAGTAGGAGTTGAGCTATTAAAGTGACACTAACAGAACTTTTGTGTTCTCTTGTCAAATTCCTTTTCTTTCCAGAGAATTTGTATGATGTATTTCTGAACGTCAGAGATGATGAGGCTGAACATTGTAAGACCATGAAGGCCTGCCAAACTCATGGAAATCTCCGCTCTCCACATTCATATCCAGAGGATGCTTTTGAAGATGATACTGGCTGTGATCTTCCTCAAGTAGATTGTGAAGGTATTGTTGATTGTATAAAGAAATCTGTAACATCTCCTCCATCAAAGCAAAATATTTGAAGGAGAACAAGGAAACAGTATACATTTCAGGTGATGGATAGTGAGATATTGTATACATAGAAAGAAACATTACAAATTTAGATAATTTACATGCCTTCAAGCCATAAATGAAAATTGAATCATTTTTTTAGCTTGGTTAGTCCATCTTAAAATTGTATTTTTAGAAACGGTGTTTCCCGGACAACAGAGCTTGCAAATCTTGATGCACATGGTCCTCTGTTAGCTGCTTAAATGGCATAGCCTGTGATAGCCAGAATTTCAATCCAGAAACCTGGCCCAAGTGCTTTTCCTGGATCCTTGTTGGATTGACTGGAACGATGAACATTTAAAGCTTCTCCATGATCATGGGCCACCCTTTCAACCATCTATTAATAAGAATCCTTGTTGGATTGACTGGAGCTATGAACATTTAAATTTTTTGAGATGTGCGCTGTCTGTTAAGTAGTTCCATCCCCAGAATGAGGTCATCGATTGAAATGGACACAACGTGTCTGGTAATCTTCAACAGAGCGTTACCAATGCCAACACAGAAAGCTGGTTGTGCTTAGCACTTGTTCCCGACGAGGATACGGCATGTCCAAAATTTTCTCGAGTACTTCAAGATGCATCTTTCAAAAATGGATGAAATATTCGTAGACAAAAAAAAAATTCTTAGACGAGCCCGTGGCATCACGCGGGCAGTCTGCTAGTAACAATCTAATTGGTCACTTGACAACGACCACCAGAAACCGTACTAGATGCATTAAAACATTATCAGAAGACAGAAACTCTTTTCCAGAAGGGGAGAGTTAATCTTAATGTCCCATCTATATATATATATATATATATATATATATAAAACACGACGGAAGACAAGTGGGTTTTAATTTTCTTGACAAGAAAAGCATGCACCACTGCATTTTTTTAAAAAAAGAAAAAGAAAGAAAGAAGCAGCACCAGCCACATCCTTTTGCCATAAACTTTTCTACGTTTTGATTGCTAATCTAATGACCCTAAAGAAGTGGGTTTTGATTGCCCAACGTGGGCCGTTTCCATCCTCGTAACACAAACATTCTCTACTCTCTCTTGCTGACAAACACCTTTACTTCCTCCCTTTTCCTTCCTTTCTTCCTTCTTCCACTAACAAATGCCAAAGCAAGCTCTCCCTTCACCAACTCTTCCTATATATGATCACATTCACATCACTCACTCACACCACAAGATTTGGTTTTTTTCTTTTTAAGGAAAGAAAACAAAGATAGACAAGGATAGCATATTCTAGCAATTATTCATTATGGAAGGAGAGAGCTCAGTAGGGGCACTAGTCCTCACCGTGAATTCCGAGGCAACTATCTCCAAAATGCCACCACCAACAGAGGAGTTAGACAAGGATATGTTTCCTATTTGCATGCAGATCATTAAGGATGCTTCCGTCACTTCTTGTGGACATAGCTTCTTGATGCCTGTGGAAGCTAAAGATTGCGTAGAACATAAAAAATTTGATGAGTGAAAAGTACTGTAGATATAACTCTAAATTTACAATTTTATTCTCTTTAAAAATAATATTTAAGAAGTCTGTCAAGGTTTATAAAATCTAATTCTAGAGATCCTATTTCAATTAGAAAATGAGCAATTATCTCCAAGTTGGAATTCCAGTATTTGAGTCCTATTATATCTCTGATGTTAGCTGTAAAATATATCCTAGAATCCCCGTAAACATGTGATTGTATCCTAATAGAAATAGCCTTCTATATATAAGTTCGAAACTATAGGATCAGGAAAAGGGAGCCTTTGTAAAGTTGGTTATATATACTGTGCTTGTAACAGAGAAAGTAAGCTGAATAAAAAGCAATTGAATCCCTTCATGTATTCTGCATATTTCTTTACTTGGTATCAAAGCTAGGTGTAGTATCTACTCTATATCATCACAACACCAATCCTGAAACCTTATAAACTTTCCCTTCGTACCATGACTAGTGACAAAACCGAATCATCCTCCTCTGCACCAGTTATCCATGTTCAATAAGAGAATTCCAGTTTCTCAACTAATGTCATCCTTACCGAAAGCAATTATGATGTCTGGTCTCAAATCATGGAGATGCAGATTGCAGGGCGAAAGAAACTTGACTATCTTATGAATAACACATCTCCAGAGACAACCGATCCATCCTATGCTAAATGGTATGCTGAGAATCAGAAAGTTAAAGGATGATTGTTGACTTCCATGTCACCAGAGATTATGAAACACTACCTTAGACTGCCTACTGCACATGGGATCTTGAATGCTCTTGCCAAAGCATTCTATGATGGGGTAGATGAATCACAATTATTTGTATTAAATCAATGTGCATTCTCCACCATACAGGTTGGTCGTCCTATTTCTACCTATTATGGTGATCTGATAGAAATCTTTTAAGAACTAGATCATCGCGATAAAATTATCATGAACGACCCTGATGATGTAATTGCCTATAAAAAATCAATTGAGAGACTGCGGGTACATATATTTCTGAATGGACTCGATGAAGAGTTTGAACAAATTCGTGGTGAGATCCTCAGGAGAGATTCTGTACTAGACCTTGAGGAAACGTATGCCTATGTTCGTCGTGATTTTGTCCGACGAAACACACTGAATGGCGAACTTGGACACTCAGAACCATCTGTTATGGTAGCTCATCGAATCAAATATCAACGACCAATGAACCTGAAACCAGAGCGAGCATCTGGTTCACCAAATCATAATCAGTCAATTGGATCACAAAATCGCAGCTATGAAATAGGAGTTGCACGACCAGAACACATGTGTACTCACTGTGGTGAAACAGGACACACCAAACTACGATGCTATGAATTGATTGGTTATCCAGAATGGTGGGATTTTTCCAAAGCACCTCGTAAACGAAACTTAAAGACAAATCCTCATGCTTCAGTTGTTGTGGCAGAGCCCAATCATACATCTGTCAACAATCCTGTCAACAATCTTGGGAAATCCTCCTCTTCTATTGCTACTGCTGGGAATGCAGGTAAGGCTCTTCATACCTCCACTTTTGTTAGAAATAGTGAATGGATAATTGATTCAGGTGCCATAAATCACATGACCTTTAATAATAATTGTATCCAGTCCATAAAGCCTTCAAATCAACATATAGTATCCACAGCTGATGGTACCCTTTCTTCTGTGTTAGGAGAAGGCACGATCTCCCTTACAAAAAATTTGAACTTAGATTCAGTGCTTGTTGTCCATTCTCTTAATCATAATCTATTATCTGTTGCCCAAATAACTTGTGCTTTGAAATGTGTCATGATTTGTTGGCCTAACCTTTGTATATTCAAGGACATTCAAACTCGGAAGACAATTGGTTATGGTACTAGGAGAGGGAAGCTTTACTATCTAGATCTGATTCCGGCAAGCTCAACTCAGTTGGCCCAAGTTTTCTCAGCTAAAACACCTGATAAACATCAAAATTCTGAAATCTGGTTGTGGCACAGGCATTTAGGTCATGCATCCTTTGGATATTTACAGAAATTATTCCCACAGTTATTCTCGCAAGTGATTGTTTCAGACTTTAAGTGTGATGTTTGTGAACTTGCTAAAAGTCATCGTGTTTCATTTCCTATTAGTATGAATAAAAGTCTTGCACCTTTTATGGTTATTCACTCTGATGTATGAGGGCCTGCAAATACTCCTTCTCTGAATGGATCACGTTGGTTTGTTTCGTTCATTGATGATCACATTCGTATGACTTGGATTTGTTTAATGAAATCAAAGAGTGAAGTGAGTTCTCCATTCCAGCAATTTCACAAAATGATAGCAACACAGTATCAATCTAACATTCAGGTTATCCGTACTGATAATGGGGGAGAGTTCATCAATCACAGCTTGAAACATTACTTGAATTCATATGGCAATGTTCATCAAACAACTTGCCCTTACACCCCTCAACAAAATGGTGTAGCTGAACGCAAAAATCGCCACCTTCTTGAGGTTGTTCGTGCCTTCTTATTTGAAGCCAACATGCCTACCAGTTACTGGGGAGAAGCTGTCACTGCTGGAGCCTACATCATCAATCGTGTACCTTCTAGTTCTCTGCAATTTCAAACTCCTTTTGAGGTTCTTCATTGCATTGTCAATGCTCCTACCATGCCAAATTTATCTCCTAAAGTTTTTGGATGTGTAGCCTTTGTGCATCTTCATAAAGGCTGGCGAACTAAGCTGGAACCTCGGGCACTTAGATGTGTGTTTGTTGGCTATGCCCTGCATCAAAAAGGCTATCGATGTTATCACCCTCCTTCTCGTAAACTTTATGTTACTCTTGATGTGGTCTTTCATGAAACTACTATGTATTATTCTGCTGGCTCAACTCAATGGGAGGCTGGCGACAAAGTGCAAACATCAACTAATCCTGCAGACAATTTGGATGTCATTGCACAAGGTAACCGATTGGATAACTTGGAAACTAGCAATGAATATCCGGGTGATGAGAACATTGGGGATCACCAGGACAGGAAGGAGTATACCAGTGATGCAAGTTATGGTAGTGATGGTCCAGAAATTGAAATCATTGACAGTAATGAAGATAATTTGGAGGTGCCGACAGTTTCCCATAATGTACCAGTTAACCAATTGTCTTCCCCGGTCGATTCCATACTTGAGTCTTATGAGAGTCCTCCATTTGAACCTCTAAAAGAACCACCTAATCGAGTCACAAGAGGTAAACCCAAGGTGAACTATGAACCGGTCCTTCACTCTAAAGTTAAATATCCTATGAATAACTATGTATCCTACCATAGACTGTCACAAGAAAAAATGGCATTTGTACATCAATTATCTATTGTATCTATTCCTAACAATGTGCAGGAAGCCTTGGATGATTCTAGATGGAGGGAGGCAATGAATGAAGAAATGAGAGCCCTTCAAAAGAACTCAACATGGGAAGTTGTTGACTTGCCAAAAGGGAAAATACCTGTTGGTTGTAAATGGGTCTTCACCATTAAATACAAAGCCAATGGAACTATTGAACGGTGCAAAGCAAAACTTGTCGCCAAGGGATATACTCAAACATATGGAATCGATTATATGGAGACTTTTTCACCAGTGGCCAAAATTAATACTGTTCGTATTCTACTATCTCTAGCAGTAAATCTCGACTGGCCTCTACATCAGTTTGATGTAAAGAATGCATTTCTACACGGAACTCTCCAGGAAGAAGTGTATATGGAATTGCCTCCTGGCTGTAAACAGCAAGCTGAAAGTAATAAACAGGTCTGCAGGTTGAGAAAATCCCTATATGGTTTGAAGCAGTCTCCTAGAGCGTGGTTTGGAAGGTTCACAAATTTTATGAAGACAGTTGGTTACACACAAAGTAACTCAGATCACACTTTATTCTTAAAGCATAGCGAAAAACAAATCACAGCTCTTATTGTGTACGTTGATGATATGATAGTGACTGGAAATGATCCTGCAGAAAGGAAAAGACTACAGCAGCATCTTACCTGTGAATTTGAGATGAAAGATCTTGGAGAATTGAAGTATTTCCTTGGAATTGAAGTGTCAAGATCAGAGAAAGGTATTTTTCTATCACAAAGAAAATATGCCTTAGACTTACTGAGTGAAACTGGTATGACAGCATGCAGTCCAGCTAGCACTCCTATGGAAGAAAACTTGAAACTACATGGTGATTCAAATCAAGTTCCTACTAACAAGGAACGCTATCAGAGGCTGGTTGGAAGATTAATGTATCTTTCACATACTCGACCCGATTTAGCTTATGCATTGAGTGTGGTCAGTCAATTTATGCACTCCCCAAGCGAAGAACATATGAATGCTGTCATCCGAATCTTATGCTACTTAAAGTCATCTCCAGGAAAAGGAATTTTATTCACGAAAGGACACAATTTGGATATTCATAGCTATACAGATGCTGATTGGGCTGGGTCGATTCAAGATCGACGTTCTACATCAGGCTATTTCATGTTTGTAGGAGGAAACTTGGTTACATGACGAAGTAAAAAACAAGAGGTAGTTGCTAGATCCAGTGCTGAAGCTGAATATAGAGGAATGGCTAAGGCTATATGTGAATTGTTGTGGATTAGAAATCTGATGCTAGACTTACAGATCAAGCCAGTCAACCCTATGAAGTTATACTGTGATAACAAGGCAGCATGTGATATTGCTCATAATCCTGTCCAACATGAT
>Ga0325411_1003315_pt1 | contig 18133 bp, 6 predicted proteins | sample PopdelMetagenome_13_FD_206181 | JGI IMG/M metagenome (GOLD analysis project Ga0325411, IMG submission 206181) | Populus deltoides microbial communities from Bellville, Georgia, United States - Xylem-PdIQD-R4 | ecosystem: Host-associated > Plants > Phyllosphere > Stem > Wood/Secondary xylem...
TATATATATGTGTGTGTGTGTATTTTAATAACTGAATAATATCATCCATAATTTTATAATTCCATGAAAATAAATTCCTTTTAAGCATTTCACCAAACAATTTCTAGGCATACTTTTTGTTTTTGTTTGTTTTTATAATTTATTTGGAAAGAAAGTAACCAAAGGATTTGCATATGAAAAGACACAATCCATTCATTCAAGAGATACAATTTTGATTACCTTACCTGTCCAATGTTCTTGCATCCAAACTCAAGTTTCTCCATTTCAAGAATGGAAGTCTAGTAGTAGGCATATGCTCAAGTGGTCTGCTTGTACCCTTCCAAGAAAAAGGAGCTACCACGCAAGATCGGTTGTTTAGCCTATTGATTTGACTGGAGGAGGGAAGGCGGTTGGTTCATGCACGGCACAAGAGTCAAGGAACTTTCCGATCAGGTCAATCCCAGACCCAATAATCCATTTCTTTAATTCAATATGAAAGCCTCGAGTGGTGGTGGAAAAATATGTTTTTTTTACAAGAGAGTACAGAAAAATGAAATGAATTATTCACATATGAATAACTAATCTAACTCTGAATCTACAGGCATCCCAACTTCTGCATGTTTCTTGACGCCTCACAACAAAAAGGGCCGGCCGATCGGACTCAAGCATTGTGCTGAGTCTTAAGAGCCATTGATGATGATGGATGGCCATGTCGATCATGCAAAGGCAAATAATCATACTTCTGTGGTCAACAGTCCTGGACTTGAGGGGACACCTAAATCATTTGACAGCTTTGTACACAACTGCAGGAATAACAACATATGCAAATCGAGTGTTAGTAATATCATCACGAAAGGATAGAGGGGAGGGAGGGAGGGAGGGAGGGAGGGAGGGAGAAGCATGCCTGTCTGTACGCTGAAGAATCTCCATAAGATTTTCTTAATTCAACTACATACAGTGATGGGCTAATCTCAAACACCTGAAACATTAGAAAATGTATTGATAGGTTATAGTTGCTTCACAAACACAATGTACAAATTAAGTTCCTGCAGCAAGGAAATCTGAGAATGGATTTACCTCTGTGGCAACAGAAAGACTGCCCGAACTTTTCTTTCCTCTGTGCTCTTGAATCACTTGAAACTGGAAAAGTATGTGCACAGGTATTTCTTAGTTACAACCCAGTGTTAAAATGGCATGATTCCTCAAGTCTGGTACCAGACATGAGAGATTACTGATAAAAAAAAAAATACCAACTTTTCCATTTCTCTTCTGGACTCGAAACCCCATCTCCGTCACAATATCCTCTATCTTCTCGAGCAAATCGCTCATAGAATGATTGGATGTAAATCTGATCTTCCTCTCAGAAACATCCTAAATTGAGGCAGATGCAATCAGACATCAAAGTGTATATGCAAATGTGTAGCAGAAGGAAAAATGATAAACAAAGCTACAAATCGTAAAGCCTTAAGTTTCTTTTATTTTTTTGACTGAAAAAGGGTATAAAGCTAGTGCTTTTTGTTCACCTCTTTCTCAAATAAACCTGAGAGGTCTAGGCATGAGGACATCCCAATTAATTGAAAAGCATTGATGAGGTTGGGTGATTTTGGACTCCCATCTTCTGATGGCTACACCGAAGGAAAACTCTTTTAAGTAATAACACTAAAGCAATAAGTAAGTGGTCAACAAAGATAAGAGAATCTCGAGTTCTTACCGCTTCCTGAATCGAAAAAGCTGCGTCGTCGATATATACATCATCTTGTTCTTCTGCAGAATCCATTGGAGTATAGTCCAGCTTAAACCATTCATCAGCTTTGATATCTGCTGTTGTTATTCTGGTAACAGGGTTAGGATCAAGAATCCTCTTTATCATATTTTTAGCACCCGGTGACAACCATTTTGGTACCTGAGCATCCCCCTTGAAGATCTGGAGTCCATCAAGATAATCAAACATTGGCGTTCTTTTCCAGAAAATGAAACACGATGGGACATTTTAAGAGAAGAAAAAAAAAAAAACAAGATCGACAACAAAACATCAGTACCTTTTGATATAGAACAGCAAGATTTCTATCGTCAAAAGGCAGGTACCCTGTGAGAATTACATACAAAATAACACCGCATGACCATATATCTGATGTAGCACCATCATACCCCCTATTCGAGAGAATCTCAGGAGCAACATAGTTAGGACTTCCACAGGTTGTATGCAATAACCCGTCATCCTATGGCATCACAAAGAGTTTAGATAACACAAAAGAAGATATAAACATATATACATGTTTAATGTCTACAGAAGCATACCCTAAAATGCTGGGGCAAAGCACTGAGTCCAAAATCAGATATCTTGATGTTTCCTTTTGCATCAACAAGAACATTCTCTAGCTGCAAGTGGAGTCCGCCTTCGTATTAGAATGGTGAGCGGAAAAAAACCTCGCATTCAGATAGCATAAACAAATGTTATGATAGCTAATATGTTTACTTGCCTTAAGATCCCTGTGAAAAACACCTTTGTTATGACAGTAACTGACACCATCAATCAACTGCTGGAACATCTTCCTGCCCTCTGCTTCTGGAAGCTTGCCCTTTGATGCCTGCAGGAGATACGCAGCTGAATATGTCACAAAGCTTGAACCTTATCAATTTGAAACATATCTCTTTATGAGGTTGATGAGCTCTAGACATATCAAATGTGAGTAAAGATTAATTCTCACGATTCTATCAAACAATTCCCCTCCAGTTACATATTCAAGGACCATATAAATCTTGGATTTGCTTGCTAGGACCTGCATTGGGAAAGGAAAGCACAATTAGCACAAAGTCAGCACACACAATCACAGACAAACTTGTTCCATGCAGCAGTGCTGGAACAAAAGATGAGATATTCATCATCATACGAGTGTTCAAATATTTTGAAAAACAACATCAGTCACATGTAATTATCAAAATACTAAAATCACAACAAAAGATGTAATCTTTTTCACTAAACTAGGTCTACATGCCATTGTTTGACTTCAAGACATTCCTTAATAGATAAAGGGAAAATGAAATATTAATCATATCCACATCATATATATATATAACAGAAAAAACAAAAGGCTATATCTATCTTTATAGTGATTTGTCCTCAAATCATACAGGCAAGGGGTCCCATATTGCCCACTAGCTGCTGCAATGCAACAAGGCCAGCCAATGGGGTGTATATAATTTGGGTGGTGCGAGTTTCAACGTCATATGGTCCAGACCAGACCTGACTTGAAAGGGTAACACCCCTAAGGTTTCTTCTCCGGCCATTAACAACCTCATATGATCCAGACCAGACCTGACTTGACAGGACAGTCTCACGTGCTATGCATTAGAGAGTCTTCCTCGTCCACTAAATGCAAGCGGCTAATTATAATTGGCCGGTCAGTCTCAGGCACGGCAACCACATAACCCAAACCATAATAATAATAATAATAATAGCCAAGCATGAGGGCATCATTTTAATCATACCCACATCACACACACACACACACACACACACACAACAGAAAAAATGAATGGTTATATCTATCTTTATAGTGATTTGTCCTCAAATCATAGAGGCAAGGGGTCCCATATTGCCCACTAGCTGCTGCAATGCAACGAGGCCAGCCAATGGGGTGTAACCTGTGACATCTTTTATTCCAGGGGAGGGAAATAGAGAAAAGACATTGATAGATGAAAAGAAAACGTGTTCATTAATACAGAGTACATAATTGTGGTTGAACGAGTTTTGGATTTATTAAGTTTTTATTCTTGTTATTTGATTTTGAATAGCTGGTTCATTAGGTTTTTACCGGTGTAACGGGTTTTTTTTAACACCCCTAGGTTAGATGATGGAGTCAATTGTTGTTGTGCAGGTTTCTTCTCCGGTCATTAACAACCTCATATGGTCCCGACCAGACCTGACTTGACGGGACCCTCTCACATGCTATGCATTAGAGAGTCAGGATCTGTGCTACCCTTCACCAAGAACCAACTAAAAGACCACTGACTTGATCCGACGGGCAGGATCACGCCAGTGAAACAAAGATCGGTCAACAGACGAGATTAAGGACACGTCTCCTATGAATTGTTCTTGCCTGGCTGCTTGCTGCAATTTCGCAGCCATCGAAGGCTGGTTGAATTTAGGTTTTTTAGTAAAATTAAAGTCTTTTGTTTATCCCTTCATTACAGGCTTCAAAAATTCAAGCAATAACAAAAAAAAAAAAAAACTCCTTGTATTTCTGTTTCTAATAAGGGAATTGAGTAACAAAAGTGGATGCTTTATAAAACATACCTCATGTAATCTGACAATGTTTGGATGCTTGAGGAGCTTCAAAGTTGCAATCTCCCTTTTAATCTGTAGTAATTATAATAATTAAAACAATTCTAAAGAATGCGTAAATAATAAATATAAACAGCAATTTGTCTGCCCATGAAAATTTAGGATGGGATCTAAGAAAATCAAAGCAATCTGTTAACAAGAAAGCCATATTCCCACCCCATTTCTTGCATTGTTTTTTTGAAAAGAAAACGTGTAAAGAAAGGAATTTTTTTTTTTTTTGTTTCAGAATGAGAACACCGAACAGGAAACAGAGAGATGTAATTGTAACACGGAAGAAGAAACCCAGAAGAAATTAAAGGTGAAAGACCTGATCGGTGATCTTGAGGTCGATGATTCTGTTCTTTTCAAGAATCTTAACAGCAAAAGGTTGGCCAGTCTCAATGTTCTTAGCCAGTTTAACTTTCCCGAAATTGCCTTCGCCTAGAGTCCTTCCCAGCATGTATTTTCCAAGTTGCATTCCCTTCTCCTTCTTCTGCTTCTCCTCCTCCTTTCTCACCATTCACCAATAGTTTCTCTCACACACACAAAACACTTTTCTTCGTTTTCCTCTTCTTTTCCTGGTTTCCCTCTCTCTGCCAAAAATACAAACACCCCCACGAAATCAAATGAAAGTGGCGGGTGTTTATATCCTCTCGCTCCCTCCCTCCCTCCCTCCCTCTCTATCTCTGCGTGATTTTCTCCTCTGTTTTCTCTCGAAATTATCAGGGTGGGACGAGGAAGACAGAGCTGTTCGTTATTATCGTTAATTTCAAACTCTGTTAGTGTTTTTATAGATGTCCGTCCGTACGTTGCCTGCTCGGTTCGCTGAATATTAAGAATTTTTTTTAACAATAGTAATTTTAAGAAAAATACATATAATTCATTAAATTATTGAAATATATTTACTTTTAAAAAATAATCAATTTTTTAAATTAAAATTAATTTAAAACATTGCTCTTAAAATATAATATTTTCACATGTTTTTTTTTCAAATTAGATGACATCTAAAAAAACTCCTGTTTTCTAATCAATGTTTTAAATTAAAAGTAAAAAACTTTATTATGGAGTTTATTATATGACTGTTAAAAAAACACAAAACATTACTATAAACAAACTATAACCATGATCATACAACGTAGTTACATGATATATACCTCGTATTTATATGATATGGAAGATATTTCCTTAAGATAATTTAGATAAAGATTTAATTTCAATTAATGGATAAATTGATCCGAAAAATATTCTTATCTTGTAAGTAAAAATAAAAAAATATTAAAAAAAATGATTTAAAACAAATAAAAGTCAACTGGAACTAATTTTTCAGATCTATTACTCGGGTTATAAGAATGGGGTGATCCCATTAAAGGCAAACATAAAAGAACAAATAAGCAAGATTCTTAATTAAACAAATATTGTGGGATGAAATTGAAAAAAAATTCATAAAAAAGAAAACACAAAACAAAAAAAAATAGCAATTAAAAGAATTAGGAATAAATTGGACATAAAAATAAATGAAATTAAATGTATAGGGATGGAATTGTAAAAAACAAATTCATTAAGAAAATGATTTAAGAAAATAGCAATTAGAATTAGGATCAAATTTTAAATAAAAATTAAATAAAAATAAATATCCAGAGGTGGAATTAAAAAAAAAATCAACCAAGAAAATAATTCAAAACAAAACAAATAGTAATTAAAAGAATGAGAACCAAATTTTAAAAAAATTTAATACAATCAAATGACTAGGGATGAAATCAAAAATAAAATTTAATTTGAAATAATAAATGTAAATAAAAAAATTAAAAATAAGAGAAGAGGGACTAGATAAAAAAATTAAGGGCTAGTGTGATTTTTTGCATGGGCAACGCACAATCCGAGAAAGAAAGAGGATGAATAGAAAGAAAGAAAATGAAAGCAATTTTGGGTCAAACCACACTAAACCACTACATGCTCGACACCCAGAGAGAAAAAGGATGACATGAAAAGTCAAATAATGCGGCGGAATCACGATTACAACAACCGGAGCCAGTTGCTTGAAGGCGACGGAGCGGCTGATGTGTGTGAGACACGCATCTATAGCTTTTTTGTTTTTATTTTATTTGTACAAAACCGAAAGTGCCCTTAGGACTAAATAATAATAACATACAAGCCATGATGAAATTACAACCAATCCCCTAAAGCCAAGGTTAAAAAATTTAAATGGTAAGCGTAATGTAGTAATTCTACTGTTCATCCAAAAATGAAAAATACAAACACATCCTTGTGCAGAAGACATTAGATTATTTTATTCAAGTGTTACATTAGTAATTTTACTATGCATTTGAAAACACAATAACTAAAATAACTTCATACAATCCTCAAAAAACATTTATTTTATGGTGAAAAGATTATTTTATCCCTGAAACAAAGTCAAAAGATAAATGATCAAGAAACAATATAGTAATTACATTATTGTAATGAATAATAATCAATAATATAACTAGAAAATTAGTTTTTTTTGGATAATTTTTCTTAATCACCAAACCTATCTTTCACATTACCTTCACACATCATTTCTTCTTTTTTTTTACTTAAAATTTCACACATTTGTTAACTGTGACAATCATTTTCAATCAACTTATGCCCAACCAATATTCAAAATAATAATTTAACATTTAGATTTTAAATCTCACCTAGAATGAGTTCTGGGTCATAGACTAAATAGATTAACCTGAGTTAATTTAGATTAACTTGAATTTTTTTATTTTATAAAAAATTAAAAATAATATTATTTAAAAAAACTAAAAAATAATTTGATTTAGTTTTTTTCAAGTTGATCCTATTACGAATCAATCTAGGTTTTTTTATTGAATCATATTAGATTAATGTTTTTTTTATTAAAACCCAACTTGACATGAGTCCGGGTCACAAGTCGATATGCTATATCGAGCCGGGTTTTAAAATAATTATCTATCACGTATTACTAATTGTAATTTCAAAACCAAAGATGTAAAGTTTTAATTGATAACAACGAGTTCGTGGATTATTCAACATCTGACGTGGACGTTTTCCATTTTCGTAATTGTATCAATTATATTATGGGACCCTTTCCATTTATAATTAATTTCCCAATTGCTCACCTACCTTACCTAATTAAACATTATTGTTAGCTAATTAATTGATAATTGCCATGTGCTTATATAAGGCAAGCAACGACATGGCATGGCGAGCTATACATACATGGCTTCTACTCCAAAAAATGGAATAACCTTGAATCACGTGGCATTGAAAAGAGAATATCCTTTCTCAATTATAAAATAATGTTTTTATATTCCAACTTAATATTGTAACAATATTTTCAATTAAAAAAAAGTGATTAGCATGATCATGTAGATACATATTATTATTTATTTATCGGTTAAAATATCTTTAAGCTAATTCATATATCTAAAAAAATAAATTTCGCTTTTCAAAGATTTTAAAGATAGATTAGCTAATTCAATCTCATATATCTAAATAAAATTAATTCAGAAATTTAAAATAAACTCTCAATTTCTATAAAGTATGGTGTAGTTATTAACAAAATAAAAAATAAAAACAAACAGTGGATACAAAAAGATAACGTTTTTTTAAATCTTGTCAAATAACTATCTCAACCCAAAAGCTTAAACATGCTTTCACTTGCACAGACTCACATTACCTTATGCTTAATTTTTATCAAATAAATAAGGATGATGAGATTCAAACTCGTGACCACTTCGTCATCAAGACTTTGATACCATGTCAAAAAACCATCTCAATCTAAAAGTTTAAACTATTAGGTAAGGTCCCAAGATATGATCTATATTATTCTCTAATATATCTTTCTCATAAAAAATCTCAAAACTATCACATATATCTCTCTTTATCTTTTTCTATATATATCAAAAAACAGTAAATAGATATTCTTAAAATTATTTTTTATGGATAAATTTCATCTTTTCTTTTCTTGTGTCTGTTTTTTTCTTTAAGCAAGAAATAAAGGAGTTGCAAGATTTAAGGAATATTTATATTTGAGAGTGTGGTAGTAGTTATTTTTTACTTGAAAATACATAAAAATAATATATATTTTTAATTTTTAAAAAATTATTTTTGATATCAGCATATCAAAATAATCTAAAAAAATTAAAAAAATTAATTTTAAACAATTTTTTTCTTCAAATTTTACTCAACTCTCGTTTAGAATGCAATACCAAACACTAGCTTAATTGACTTAAAATGTTATAGATATGAAGGGTCAAGATTAGATTTCGTACACGGATTGAAATTTTTATCGACCAAATCAAGCAAGCAAAGGTGATAAAATCAACCTGGGAAATTTGAGATAAGTAGCCTAGAAGATTAATGAGTGCTTTCCCCGTCCCTTCCCTGATGGGATGGGATTAAAAGTCAAATTTCCCCAAGATAAGAGAGCTCAGATATATCCATTTATTTATTGGCATAAAAAATCAAGGAAAGTGGCAGTCGACTATGCAATCTCCCCTCCCTACGTTTCTTTTTCACTGGCCAACTAATTAAGCAAGGGTATGCATATATGGACTATGGAGACGAAGCTAACACGTTATATATATGGAGCAAGGAATAACAAGGCTAGAAACATGGAGGAGTAGAAGCCTTCTCTTTTACGTGTGCAAGCTATGCTGATATGCTGGCGTCTCTCTCTCTCTCTGTTGCGTGCAGCAGATGAACAAATTACAGTCACGAACTCGATCGAGGACAAAATAATTTCCATACCTACTTAGTACTCATCCAAGTTAAGGAAAATGACAAGAATCATGGACATTCACAGGCCTGAAAGCCACTTTCCAGCTTTAATTGATGGGGAAATAAGAATCCCACTCTCACAAGTGACATGGTTTTCTACTATAGCTCGCATTCTTACTTGGGACTCCACAAATTGAGATCCACATCTGGGTTCTGGCCCCTGTTCTTGGGTGCTCAAGCAACCTTTGTAAATTAATGCAAGCAATATGTCCAAACCAAAGGTTTGATTTGTGTGTATGGGAAGAATGTTGGTTTTTTTTTTTTGCTTAGAAAATATATTAAGAAGATTTTTTTATTTATTTTTGATACAAGACAATTATAATAGTTGGAAATCATTATAAAAAAAATATCAATTTAAAAACATAAAATATACACGTATTATGTTTTTTGGTTAGATAAGATTTTTTCTCTAGTCCAACCATTTTATTTTTAATTTTTAATTTTATTTTTCTTAACAAAGTTATTATTAGAGGTGACATAGATCATGAGGATAATGCAGCACTTTGATTGATAATGATGGAGATTACTCATGAGACTCTTGAAGATTTCTATCTTTTAATTATTATTATTGCTGCTTCATCATCCTCCCTAGTGTGAATAACACGTAAAATTATTATTATTTAATTTCACAATAAAAATAGGTATATTTTAAAAAATAATTTTTAATATTACTCCTAAAATTTAAATCTATTTTAAAAAAAACTATTTATTCACCCAATTGTAAGTTAAAAAAAATGTTCGGACTGATAAGTGCGTTTTATTTATAATTTATTCAAAGATAGATGCAATACGGTCCCAATAAAATCAAGACAGCAATTAGCGTAATGTAATTTTAATGTTGCCTCTTATGTGTTTCGAACTCTTTTCATCCAATGCTTCAGCTCAAGTGGTAGAGCTAGAGCAGGTCCCTTGGGTCCTCTTGTTCTTGTTACGTGGGCTTGATAAATCCTGTTGATCAAAATGGAGTTCAAAGCCGCAGAGTGCTGCAGAGTTGGGCTCCAAAGTACATTCCTCCCATGTTTAGAAGGTGTTGCTTGACAGGAGATGGGAAGCGAAGGAAGACGGATCTCTTCTTATTTACAGACAAAGCTCATACATCTGAATTAAAAGCACAAAACAACATGGGCTTGGAGAGATCCATAAAACTTGGTTGAAATGTAATGCACAGATATATCTCAAAGCTCTCCATCCCTTTCTTTACCACTACCACCTACTTTTTCCTTAATATACTGTGACTCCTGCTTTGTAGCCTCCAGGGTTTCAGCAGCCTTTTGCTTCGCAGTCTCATAATTCTCTTTAGCTTTCTCCTTGGCCCAGCTTAGATTCTCCCCTGTCTCAGCTTCCCTTTTCTTGTCTTCTTCTGTTGCGCTCTTCTGCGTTTTTTTAGCCGCCTCTTTGGCTTCTTCAGCTTTCTTGACTGCTGCCTCCTTTGCCTCTTCTGCCTTCTCTTTTTCCATACCTGTGGCCTCTTTAGCCTTCTCTTTGGCTTCTTCGGCATTTCGAGCTGTCTTCTCCTTTATCTGCTCTGGTTTCTCTGCTGCCTTTTCCTCGGCTTCACAGGCCTTTTCTTTTGCTGCTCCAGAGGCTTCGCTTGCCTTCTCTTTAGTTGCACCTGTTGTGGAAGCAATCGTTTCTTTCGATGCACTTGCCATTTCGCTAACCTTCTCTTTGGCTGCATTTGCCATTTCTTTAATCTTCTCTGTCGCAGTATCTTTCATGTCACCTGCCCTTTCTGCACCGTATTGAGTGGCTTCTGCTCAAATTTAGCATAACACATATAAGAATCGCTAATTTGGAATGCGTGGATTAGTAAGAAAACCAAATTCCAAAAGAAATCATTTAACCAAAACTTGCATGCACGTTCTTGCTCATAAGGGGAGTAATCAATTCACTAATTAACTAACCAGAAGCTCTGTCTTTGACCTTCTTAGCAGTGTCAGAGGCTGTATCAGAAGCTCTCTTAGCAGCCTCCATGGTATCATCCTGCTTTCGCCCAATGGTTTCAGAGATTTTCTCCTTGGCCCATTCGGCCCATGACTCGGTGGATTCTGTGGCTTCTTTACCATCCTCTTCTGCCTTTTCCTGTGCTTCTTCTGCTTTCTCTTCTGTCTTACCTCTTGCTTCTTTCATTCCATCCGTCATCACTTCAAAATCTTGGCTTTCTTCTGTCGGGGTTGAAGAACGATCAGCACCAGAGTAGCTACAACTGATGGCAAACATCATCACCAGTATCCCCGCCACAAACAAAACCGAGAGCCGACAAGTACCATTCTTGGAAGGCATGATCATCAAGAAAGATACTACTCACAACAGTACAGTACTTAATTTATCCTCTCTTTTATTAGGTATAACAAAACAACACACTATAGCAATTAGCAAGCAACGAGGAAGATCATAAAAATAAAAGCAAGCAGCGAGGAAGGGAAGTGATGAAAACTGAATAAGGAGCACGATTGCAAGTGGAAGTAGAAGTAGGGGTTGGGGGTTTTTTAAGGGACAAGTTGAGGAGCTACTTGATCAGATGACAGACGCCATGCAACGTGGAAACTCAAGAATTTGCCAAGTGTTTACGTGATTGACATGTGTCCTTCTCAGTGTGCCACGAGTCAGCTTCTTAATGAAAGGCTACGCTTTTGAAAAATTATTTACTCTTGTTCTCATCCGAGACACCAATCCAATCTACCGACGGATAAATTGGAGGGGGGAGTGTCATTAACCACTCGGTTCTAGATGCTACTGCCTAGTTGATCCAATAACTTATATATTCGATGTGTTAATGTATTTTTAACATTTTTATTTTTAGTTTAAATTCATGCTTAAAAGTGTCAAAAGCATAGTTGTAACTTAATATACATAGGTTTAACAGAATACTAGACCCGGATAACATGAGTTTGACTTGCTTCTAGACCCAGCAATTTTGAATTCAGATACACACTGAGCCCAAGCACATGAGTTTGATGATTTACCAGACCTAATATTTTTAAATTCAGCTACATGCTGACCCAGGTATATATGAGTTTGATGAGCTTTTAGACCAATATTTTTAGGTTCAGGTGCGTGCCGAGCTCAAGTAAATATTGATCTGACAAACTTTCAGACCCAACAACATTGAGTTCAACTACATGTTGAGCCAAATAACATATGAGTCTGACTAGCTATCAGATCCAACATCTTTAGATTCAGCTATTCACTAAGCCTAAATAGACACAGGCCTGACAAGCTGTTAGACCCAATATTCTTAGCTTCAGCTACGTTATGAGCCTAAGTACATATAGGTCTAGCAAGCTGCTAGACCCAAGATCTTTGAGTTTAGCTACGTGCTGAGCCTAAATAGACGTGATTCTGACCATGCTTGACTGAATAAGAGCTTTTCACTTTACAGACGAGTTGTCAAACCTAACATTATTGGATTCAACGACGTGTTGAGCCGAAGTATATATAGGTCCGACGAGCTTCTAGACCCAACATGTTTAGGTTTAGCTACATGTCGAACCCAAATAGATGTAGGCCTGACTCTGTGAGACTCATCACCCTTGGGCTTGACATCATTCTAAGTCAAAGTGGGTATGAGTCAAATGATTAGTATGGACCCTATATTGGGCCACAAGATTTTATTTATTTATTCTTATAGCTTTAATATAAAATGTTAAAATTCAATAATAATCATCTATCTGCATCCCTAGATGTATAAAAGTCTTGTAATGATCACATCAAAGATGAGGTCTATAGTCCTTATAAGATAAAAAAAAAGATCATATTTTTTCAAAAAAGTTTTGCACACCCTCATCCCTAAAGAGTATATCTTCACAAAGATGACTTTAGATAACTACGGTCTCACAGATCTATAAGAACATGTTTAAAATATGCATACCAACCTTGAGTTAGTAATCTAAGACAGTGATGCTATGTACAAGATCCTCCCTACGACTTTTAGAGGGTTAACATGAGCTTGGTATAACAACCTAAAACCAGGCTCTATAGGTTTCAATGACCTCTGTGCTAAACTTATATCATGGTTTAGGACTAGTATTCCTGCTAAGAGGAGCTACACAGAACTCTTTAGCATTACTCAATTAGGAGGGGAACCCACTAGGGTATATTTGAAAAGTTTCAACAAAAAAAATGCTCAATGTTAAGGAATTGATTAAGCCAGTAGCTTTAAAGGCTTTGATAAGTAAGTAAGGGAACATTCTCTATAGAAGGACTTGTATGCCCTAACATACATAAGCTCGTTAAAGGTGAAGTAAGTCATAAGAAACTACATATAGGTAGAAGAGGCTAGTATGTTGAGAAATGTGCCTTCTTTTTTCTACTAGGAGGTTCAAGATAAGAAACTATTCAAATGAAATCATTCTTTCAATAAAGACAATAATTTCAAGAAATGACAGAAAAGACCCGTGAAGGAACGCATGTAAAACCCAGAAAGGAGATATACAACTCAGTTGAATGTCACCTTTATAAAAATCTTTACATCTATAAAGGGGAAAGATTTCGTTTAGTATCCACCCCTTATGGTATTACCTTCACACACATGCACCTTCAAAAGTTTTATTTGTTCTACAAGGATTTAAAGCATGATACGAAAGATTGCTTCATGCTGAAGAAATAGATTGGAAGGCTGATAACCTAGGGTTATCTGAAGCAATTTGTCAAAGGGCATATCCACATTGAAAAAGACATAGAAAAGCCCAACCAACCTACCCAAGTAATGCCTAAGATCAACATGATTTTAAAGAGTACCTCGGTTAGGGGAGATACTTTTAATGGAAAGAGAAAGTATATAAAACATATTTTGACAATGAATCATCACCAGATTTAATGACATAAGCCTATCATTTTCACCTTAGAAGATGGAAAAGGGGTGACTTACCCCCATGAGGATGTACTAGTAATTTTCATGATTTTCGCCAATCATCGAGTCCACTAGGTGTTGGTGAATAATAAGAATTCAATTAACATCCTTTCCAAAGATGTGATGTTTTAGATAGGGATAAATCCCTCAAGGACAACTCATATAAAAACCTATTTGATTGGTATTGAAGGGTTATAAGTGTGAGTGAAGGGTGTCCTAGAGATCCAAGTCACAATTAACATTTACCTTAAGTGTTTTACCCTTCAACAAAATTTTATAGTGATATATATGGCTTTGGCATACAACGCCACAATAGTAAGGCTTCTCTTATATAAGATCAATGCAGTAATAAACACACAGTATTTGGTCTTGAAATTTCCTACTTAGAAGGGGGTAGCTATCGTGAGATGAAACTAAAGGGCCTCTAGGTATGTGCCTCTGCGTGTCTAAAAGGCAAAAGATCTTTGTTTTGGGACCAACAAGGATCTTTAAAGGAAAGGATAAAGGTCAGAATCGAGGTCATAGAGTAGTTAGAAGAAGTATCTTTAGGGCAAAAGAAAGGGGCTATCACCAATATATACTTAATCTGAGAACCAACTCAATAACAATTTTCTCCTTGCCCATAAGGCTAATTTTGCTTTCAGCACTTCAGATATGCTAGAGAATAGCCTAGAAATAGTTTCTTATAGACTTCTAGCCAATCTAACTTTCCTTCTTATCTGACAAAAGAAGAGAAACTTTAGAGGGGAAAGGCAACATATAATAAATTTAGAAATTGATAAATTTTTGGTTATTAGGTTCATTTATGAGGTCATGTATCCAAATTGACTGACTAATATGGTCATGGTGAAAAAGAGCACTAAAAAGTGAAGGATGTGTGTTGATTTCGCTAACCTGAACAAGGCATCCAAATGATAGTTTTCCTTTCCCAAAGATTGACAAATTGGTGGACTCTATAGCTGACTTTGAATTTTTAAGTTCCTTGAATGTTAATTCAAGGTGTTGTTACCCATTTTTAATCCCATAATAAATCAAGAAAAAAATAGAAAAAAAATATAAAATACAAGAGGATATATATAAAGAAAGCTTAGAAGATTGTCAAATTTGGTAGTCAAAGACCAAAATAACAAGTGGAAAATTTAGAGGATTAACATGTATAAAATTAGCAAAATTGACGACCCAATTCTGATTGAGAATTGGCTCATTTGGAGAAAATATTTTTATTTGTGGTAAAGAAATATAAATTTGGATAGGTCAATACTCAAAGAATTTTAAAAGGCTTAATAAATTTTATTAATGACTTAATTGTAAGGAAATTTGATATTTGAAGTCAATTTAGGCTTTAATTGGAAAAAAAAAATTAAAGTCTAAATTGACTTCAAATATCAAATTTTCTTGCAATTAAGTCCTGAATAAAATTAATTAAGCTTTTCAAAATCCTTTGAGTCCTTACCTATCCAAATTTATATTTTTTTACCCCAAATAAAAATATTTTCACCAAATGGGCCATTTCTCAAATTGCAAGGAAATTTGATATTTGAAGTCAATTTAGGCTTTAATTGAAAAAAAAATTAAAGTCTAGAGGTCAATTTATAATTTTAAAGAGTTAATTCCATCAAATCAAGGGCTTAATTGCATAAATATTGAAGTTTAATGGGCAATTGGGGACTTGATTGAAGAAATCTAAAACCAATGATCAAACTGGAAAAAAACACGTGATTATAAAGGCTAAAATTGACCAAATCAAATTCAAGAAAATTAAAAGTTTGATGGTCAATTAAAGGTTCAATTGCACAATCAGAAACCATTGACCAAGATGAAAATGACACCAAACTTTGGGGTTGATGATTGGGTTTGGCAGGGATGCAATTACATAAAATTAAGAGTTTGAGAGACAATTACTCGTGCAATTAAAAGCAATTGGAAGAATAGGATGATCTCAATAACATTTCCATCCCATTTTCTCCAATAATCTCAACAACATCTTATTCCTAATCAGCCTTGCTTCATTGTCAGATTTTGGATTGATTGAGTTGAAAATTTTAAGCGAATGGATGTGAAGATACATGCCACCAAATCAAGCAAGGTTAGATCCAAATAAAAAGTGTGCACCCCATCTACCAACTTTAGGTGGTCTTCAATGATGATGACATTGAAGTTACTTTGACGAAGCCTCGAAAGTAGGTAACTCAGCTATCAAAAGCTGTGAAACCCATTTTGCAAAACCACTTATCTTTTTCATGTTCACACTTCAAGCCTTCTCAGTGGGTTCTTATCAAATGTTAGCCATGTTTCTCTTAATAACAAAAGGCTAGAAACAGGCTCCTTGGTCTTCAAGTTTTGAAAAGCCACCAAAATCTCTAAAATCGAGTTTGTTGCAAAACCATCATTTTAAAACCAACATAGGTACAAAGCTTACAATTGTAAAGTGTACCCAAAACTCTCTTATTTTGATCAGAGGGACAAGTTTCAATCAATGAGGATTAATCTTTGATTGAATCCTAGATTGAAACCCTATAAATACCCTTAGAAAATCAAGGTAGGAGAGTAGAAAAAGAAGAGAGAAAAAAGATAGAGGAATATAGGATAAAGAAATTCTAAGTATGAAGGTTTAAGAGCTTAGCACAAAGATTTCCTCAACTTTTAGATAAAGTAGCAAACTTGGGAAAGAAAGGAAAGCAACCATGGTTAGAGCTTGGAAGGTTTAAAAAAAAACTCTTCTAATCTAGCAGGTGATGTCAATGAGGCACATCTTTGGCTCTTCATTGCATGTTCTAGTGGTGTTTTGAATTTGTTTTTGGTGATACATTGTATTGATCTTGTATTTTTATTAATTTATGAAATGTTGTTTTTCTTTGCTTAATTTTGATTTTAGTTGTTTGTTACTATTTACTGGCTGTTTAGAAAATGCGTTGATGTTTATTTTGTTGAAATAAAATGGTTTTTGTATTCTATCAAATATGACAGTAGGTGTTTGATGCTTTTGCTTTGGTTTATTAATGTATTTTCTTGGTTCCTAAGCTTGATTTGGATCTCAAGTTTTATAGAAAGTTAGTTTTGAATTAAAATTTGATGTTGTTGTTGGCTGTCATTGGGGTTGTAGTTAAGAAGGTGGAATCTAATGAATAATTTTGATGATTTGATATTTTTTTTATTAGTTCTTTTGATTCGACTATGTTAAGTGTTGATAAGATGGTTCGTAAGGATCAAAAACAATGTGTTTAAAGGCCTAGAAGGCCATTTATGAGGTTTAATAATATTTTGGGTTTTTTCTAGGTTATTGAGTAATGTTCTTCATATTCGTGGAAAGAACATTATCTTAGCTCTATGATTTGGACTAGTTTTGGTCCATTTATTTACACTAAACACTTCGTGACATTTGACTAGTTAATAATTTAAGGTTTATTGGCATTAATAATAAGTTTTTAATGGGTTTAAATCCTAGTGTTTTGGTTTATAACCGAAACTTATTTAGACCAAATTATGATGTTTCTTTGATAATCAAAGTGAATGGATACTAGATTATTAATCCTTGCATGATTTATAACATGTTTGTGGCCTTGTTTTGATCATATTTGGTTTGTTTGGAGAGTCATGTTGCTGGAATTGGTATGAATGTTCTTTGTATTCTTCATTTTACTTTCACCTTCTAGGATAAGTGAATCCTATTAGGACACCTATATGGATTCTTCCTATAAAGATTTATTTATGCATACAAGCCTCTAATAAATTCAAGATGTTAGTTTTGTTCAAGAGTGTAAATCTTTTTTCAGAGTCATAGACAGATCACCGGCTACGAACCCATCAACACCTTTAAACCACATTCAGACCACACAATTTAAGATGTCAGGTAAGGTCCGTTAGGGGTCTTAATACATTATCTAGCCACAATCAGCCCATTACCTTGGAATTTCTAATAAGATAAATCCACTCAGGTCTCCTAGTGACCTTAAACCAAATAACTAAGTGCTAACTCCCTAACCTCGACGTCCTTCCAAGCTGCGTGCTCACATATGACACAGGGTACTACCAAACCTTTATGCATCTAGAAGATGAGAAAAAGACTTATTTCATTACTAAAGGAATAACTTTTTGCTACAAAGCAGTGCCATTTGGCTTGAAAAATACAGGGGTTACTTATCAATGTATGATCAAAAAGGTGTTCAAGCACCAAATTATGAGGATTATAAAAG
>Ga0325411_1003316_pt1 | contig 18131 bp, 13 predicted proteins | sample PopdelMetagenome_13_FD_206181 | JGI IMG/M metagenome (GOLD analysis project Ga0325411, IMG submission 206181) | Populus deltoides microbial communities from Bellville, Georgia, United States - Xylem-PdIQD-R4 | ecosystem: Host-associated > Plants > Phyllosphere > Stem > Wood/Secondary xylem...
AATATGGTGTGATTGATGTTAGGTTTCAGCATTGTTCTATGGGTTTTATATTAATATATTTAATAAACCATGAATAAAGATAATAATATCTTTCTAATCATTATGGAAACATAGCATCAAAAAATTTGTAAATATATTACCGGAAGATAATATTATAATATTTTTAAATTATTTTAATTTGTTGATTTTAAAAATAATTTTTTTTAAAAACTATTATTTTTATATATTTTTAATTAAAAAACCCTTTAAAAAACATCAATAACTATATTACATAACATTACAAAACGTGCGTTGTAAAAGTAAAAACAGAAGGTTCAGTGGACGCCCGGTCAAAGTCTTCCTTGGAAAAAAAGCTCCCTGGCTTTGGAAAAAGGTTCGTGGGAATTTATATCACTTGATTTTGTGAGTATCGGGTCAGACCCGATCACTGCTGAGAGATGGAGACAGCCGAATGCATGATAATTACGTATTAATTGCCGTGTGGAAATCGTGCCATAATTTGACTCTGATGTTGATAAAATACAAGAAAACTTGTAGATGCTCAAGCAAAAGCTATAAAGAAATTTCCTTTCTCCTTTTCCTTTACACGTTACCTTTTTATCTTTGGTACTTATTGCATTACTAATAATTTGCAAGAAGTCATATTCTGTCTCTGAAACAATATTGGCTCTACTAATCTTCAGGCGTCAGTTCTTTCCTCTTGATCAGCTAACCTTTCCGATTGCTGCAGTTTGATCTTTAAAGTCACCAAGTTGATGGAATCCGACAAACTCATGAACACCATATAGAGGTAAACAGTGAGATTTTTGCTACTGATTGCATGCATGTAGTTTTCTTTGTTTTCTTCTTCTCAGCAATATTAATTTTTGCATGACCGCAATATTGACACTAAGAAGATTGCCAGAGAAAATAATTGTTACAGGGGATTGTATGCTGTCATGTTTTTGCTAGCAACTCTTCTTTCCTTCTTTGAAACTATATGTAAATTTAGGGGCTGACTTGGAAATTAATAAAAAAAAATGATAACCGTGTTTGGGTAGTTGAAAGAAAGTGACGTCTCAGGAATAGCCCTTAGGTTCTGAGTCTGAGACGTCAAACTAAGGCACCTGGAAGCCCGTATTGATCAGCTAACATCTCTCTCAGATTTCTACAATTTCATAGCTGGTGGAATCCAAGCAACCCTTTCGTTATATAGAGGTATAACTAACCTCTTCTTTTGCTTCTTTCTTGTTTCAATTTCATGCCTCTACTCATAACAATAATTTGAAAGCTTTACGTTCATACATATCATTGACAAGTTTCTTCTATTTTAGAATGCAGAAGGAAAAACGTAAACAATCCAAAGATGAAGAAAACGATTCATCCTCGCGAAAAAGAAGAAAAGCAGACCTCAGTAAGCCTGTCAGTTTTGTTTCCACAGGTAAAGTAGAAATTAATATGTCGTGCTGAGAGTATAATAATAAAAATTATTCGTTGGTCATCTAAGAATATTATCGTGTAGCATGTAATCGTTTTTCTTTCCTAGATGGACAAAATTATTCATTGATCATCTAACATCATTAACATCTAGCATGTAGTCGTTTTTGATTTCATGTTTACAGCAATATTAACACTAAGAAGATTGCCAAAGAAAATAATTGTTAGATGGGATTTTATGTTGTCATGTTTTTGCTAGTAAATCTTCCTCGCCTCTTTCTTGTTTTAATTTCATTTCTTCACAACTAACTTTGATTTCATAAAAAAAAAAAAAAACACTTGCCAAAGCTTTTATGTTAACATCATTCAGTTCCTTCCATCTCTTTTTTAGTTTAAGACTGTATATATGCCCGGGCTCCACTGCAAGTTGGAGTATTTTCCAAGTAACTTGGATAAGATGTAGGTGTCAGGCCCAAATACTTAGGGTCTGGCAGCCACACTAGACTCAATGACCTTGAGTCTTGCATGGCTGCGAGAACCAAGCCGCTTGGGTCTGACATAACTTGCCAGACCCAAGATACTTAGGTCTGGCGTAGGTGGCAGACTAAAGTCGCTTTCGGCTTACTGGACCCAAGTTGTTTGGATCTAACACGGTTACTAGACCTAACCAAAGAGAGATAATCAAAGAAAATAAAAGAATGATGAGGTAATTGGGTATGGTGTACGGGTCTGGCACTTGGGTTTGGGCAAACCCAAGATACTTGGGTCTAAAAACCATGTCAGACCCAAGTCAATATTAAATAGTTAAAATACATTTTTAACCTTGAAAAAATAAAAAAATAAGCTTTGCATATGTGAGTATTTTTATTCTTTCAAATTGTTTTCGGTGTTATTTTCTATAATCATGAGGTGCATTCATGTTCATATGAGCCTAGTAACAATGTCAAACTCACGTTATTTGTCAAACCCAAGATGATTGAGCTTGACGTGTTTGCTAGATCCAAGTCACTTGGATCTGGCTTGTTTTCTAGACCCAACTATCTTGGGTTTAGCGTGGTTATCAACCCTAGGGTATTTGGGTCTAGGTTGGTTTTATTGAAAAGAAAGAAAATATTATTTTAATAACAAAAAATTAACATGAACACCTGATAATCTAATGATCCAAGGTTTGACAACTATGATAAAAGATTGTCACCCCAATAAAGCTAAGAATAAGTTCTCTAATAGGACTAGTAAAAACTTAGCTATTTTTCAAATTAAATTTTTTTTAAAACATAAAATAGGTGTTTTAAAATTTAAAACTATAGTGACCAAAGAGAGATAATTGAAGAAAATGAAAGGATAAAGAGGTAATTAGGTCTGGCATACGGGGTGCCAGACCTTAGTCGCCTGGGTCTACCAGAGTGAAGGACTTTAGGTCTGGTAATGGCGTCAAACCCAAGTGGCTTGGGTCCACAGTTTTGAAACCTGGCCCGGCCTGGTGGGTCGACCTGGGACCCGGCCGACCCAGGGCTGGATCCAGGCCAGGTTGAAGAAAAAATGGGGGAAGAAAAAATCCGACGTGACCAAGCAGGTTAACTCGGTGACCCGGTTGACCTGGCAAGACCCGGTTGTAAGCCCGTTGACTTTTTTTTAACTAAAAATATGTTATTTTGATTTTTTAAAAAAATTGACCCAGCCGACCCGGTGACCCGGTCAAAACCCGGAACCCGGACCGTAGACCGGACCGGGTCTTAAAACTATGCTTGGGTCTGGTAACCATGCTAGACTCAAATAGTTTAGGTGTGGTGTGGTTGTCAGACCTACTATTCAATAATTAAAATACATCTTATAATTAAAGGTGTCTGACCCAAGCTAGCTTGGGTCTGACAAATATTACTGGCTTGCTTTTACTTGGGCTTGGTAACATGTCAGACCCACGTTACTTGGATCTGACAATCATGTCTAATCTTTTTTTTTTTTTTTGGCAATAGGCAACATAATTTTTCATGAGGAGAGAGGTTAGAGAGGGAGGTAGGAAAAAACCCCTGTTCGGAGCTCTTTCATGAGCCTCCTCGGCACATGCGCCTTACCATTATGCATGGGGTGGCAAGGTGCATCAAAAGACGCCTTGTAAAGAGACTCTTGATTTTGTTCTGGGGTAGCATACGCCACCGAATGGCGCAGGTGGCGCCCACCCGCTAACATTGTTATAACCTCTCCCTATTTCTTAACAGATCCATACTAGTATTATGAAAATAGAATTATAAGAACGAATCCTAGATGCAACCTTGTGAAAGAAAAGACAAAACATATTCCCAATCTGAAATGATAGTTTCAAATATGTTATTCCTAGTATGCCAAATAAGCCAGACTATTCCATAGAAAAATCCTTGCCACACCTTACGCTGAAACTTTCCATCAATCAATCCCTGCCATTGTCGAAACAATCATCCAAGGAATGAGGTATGCATCATGAAAGATCCCACCAACTAACTATTATATTCCATAAATTCCAAAATTAGCAATCTTTCACTTGGAGACAAAAGGCATCCCACCTGTCATCATTTCTTCCACTTCTAGCTAGCTGGACAAGAAGTGGGTGGGGTGTGCCTTTTGTTCTCCATTAATTAACAATCTCCCGCTTAGAGACGAAAGGCATCTCACCTGTTTTCTGTCCTTGAAGACCAACTGAAGCTTTACACAACTTCAGTTTCTCTATCGTTACTTCTTTTGTAAGCATATCAACAAGATTTTCGCTTCCTCGAATCTTCTCAACTGTCAACTGACCATTAGAGCGAATGAAATGATATCTCAACTGTATGTGTTTTGTCCTGGAATAGAAGGCTGGATTTTTTGCAAGAAAAATAACACTCTGACTATCATTGTATAGTGCCTTTATGATGCTTCTTGCTTAATTCATCCAAGAAGCTTTGTAACCAAACCATCTCCTTTCCAGCTTCAGTTACAGCTACATATTCAACTTCTATTGTAGATAGAGCAACAATCTTTTGTAGCTTCGAAGCCCAATATATAACTGTATTACCCAAAGTATACACAAACCCTATAGTGCTTTTCCTACTATCAATAGAACTGGCGAAATGACATCCACGTAACCTTGAAGCTTCAAGTTTGAATTTGTGAAACAAAAAGGTATATCTGAAGAACCTTTCAGATATCTTAAAATCCATTTGACCACTTCCCGGTGTTGTTTGCCAGGATTACTCGTGTATCTGCTCAAAGCTCCCACTGCATATGCAATGTCTAATCTTGTACAAACCATGGCATACATAAGACTTCTGATTGTTGATGCACAAGGAATTATGCTCATAGTTCCTTTCTTTTTCTGTCTTCGGTGATTGCTCCTTGGTTAGTTTGAAATGACTAGCCAGGGGTGGTTAACATACTCTTCTTGTGAAAGCTTTAGGGTACCATGCATTAGCTCTGTCCCTAATGATTCTCATTTTAAGGATTTGTTTTGCTGCTCCCAAATCCTTTATTTCAATGCTTCTTAATTTAACTTATTGGTCTCATAGATACTAGATCCTGCAATTAGCACATCATCCATATATAGCAATAAGATGATACAGGAGTCGTCAAAATTCTTCATACAACAACAATGGTCTGCTTGCAGTCGCATTAACCCATTATTGCACATAAAGCTGTCAATCTTCTTATACCATTGCTTAGGAGCTTGTTTCAAGCCTTACAAACTCCTTGTCGGCTTGCAAACTATATTCTCTTTTTCTTTTTCTGAAAAACCCACAGGCTACTTCATGTAGATGTCTTCCTCTAAGTCTCCATGAAGGAAAGCAGTCTTCACATCTAACTGCTCAAGATGTAGATCTTCTGCAGCTACAATTCCCAGTACCAATCTAATTGTTGTAAGTTTCACCACAAGAGAAAAGATATATGTGTAGACAATACCTTATTTTTGTTAAAAATCCCTTCACAGCTAGTCTTACTTTGTAGCATTTGCTGCCGTCGTGTTCTTCTTTTATCTTGTACACCTATTTATTATGCAAAGCTCTCTGTCCTATAGGTAGTTCAGTTAGCTCCCATGTCTGATTCCATAACTAGGAATCCATTTCATCTTTCATAGCCGACTCCTACCTCCTTGATTCTTCAACTTGCATGGCTTCATCATGATTTTGTGGCTCACCATTATCTGTGTCAACAAGATGTAATTCAATAATGGTGAGAAACATTATGGAGGTCTGATAGTTCTGGAAGATCTTCTGACTACCGTTACTAAAGTCTATGGCTCTATATATGGATCAACATTTTCTTTGTTTTGAGTCTTTTGACCACTATTTTGCACAATGCTTTCAACAATATCATCCAAATCAACTACCTCAGCTGTCTTTGTTTCTGGTTTAGGCCTACCTGAATCTGCTGCATCCTTGTCCCTGTACATCACCTTCTCATTGAATATGACATTTTTACTTTTGATAATTTTTCGATTTTTCTCATCCCAAACCGATATCCAAACTCATCAGTTCCATATCCAATAAAGTTACATTTTCTAGACTTTGGATCAAGCTTGCTTCTAGCTTCAGAATCTATGTGTACATAAGAAACACAACCAAATACTTTGTAGTGTGAAAGTTTTACATCCTTTCCTGTCCAAACCTCTTCTGGAATTCTAAAATTTATAGGAACAGAAGGTCATTGATTGATCAAGTAGACTGCAGTATTAACAAGTACTCCGGGCCAAAATGATGGAGGTAGCCTAGCATGTAACCTCATGCTTCTTGCATTCCGCTGATGACGTGGCCGATGGAGATTTGGTAGATGATATGGTAGATGGCGTGTCCTAACACGTGGCGGGTGACGCATCAGGTGACATGACAATGATGTGGTCACTGATTGGGATAAAGATGCTTTTGCATATTTAGTTGAAGGAGAAAGACAAAGGGTTTGTTTGTTGGAGTTCCTGGTCTGATTCAGTCCTATCTAATGTACCCATGAGTGTTCTCATGTAATTTATTGTCTATTGAATCTGTCTAGTAATGAATAAATGAAAGAACACTAAATTTTGGAATATCCTAGCAAATATCTTTTGACTTACTGATAATCCACTGATAAATAATGGAAGTGCTGAACAATGGTCAGAAATGAAGAACTCCACTGACAAATATCATCAATCCGTTTGTTTCTTTGAAAGTTCTATCTCAGCACATTCATATGTATTGCCTCCGGTGATCGCCTTACATGCATTCCTTGCTAGTAATTACAAGAAAGCAGATGCCTTCTCCAATTCATTGCTGCATTGCTAATTTATTGTGCCATAATTTCTGCAGCTTCCATGACAGAGCCAGAATCTTCTCGATCTAGACCAAAAGGGGCCTATGATGTATTTCTGAGTTTTAGAGGAGAAGATAATCGCAAGAATTTTACAGATCATCTATATACTGCCTTAATCCAAGCAGGAATCCTCACTTTTCGAGATCATAATGAAATTCCTAGGGGTGAAGAAATCTCCAAACATCTCCTCAAGGTAATTCAAGAATCAAAGATATCTATAGTGGTCTTCTCTAAAGGATATGCTTCTTCTAGATGGTGTCTTAATGAACTTGTAGAGATTCTTGAGTGCAAAAACAGGAAAACTGGTCAGATTGTTCTTCCTGTATTCTATGACATTGATCCTTCAGATGTGAGAAAACAGACTGGCAGTTTTGCAAAAGCATTTGATAGCCATGAAGAACGTTTTAAAGAGAAGGTAAAGGAATGGAGAAAAGCCCTTGAGGAGGCTGGAAATCTAAGTGGATGGAATCTCAATGATATGGAAAATGGGTATGACATTTCTCTCTAAGATTCACTCGCACGCATTTATGGAGTGATTATACATTAGATTTTACCACGTGAAACAACAAAATATTTTTTTAGCATACTTAATTGTCTCTCTATTAATGAGTTGCTTTTGTCAATGAACAGCCACGAATCAAAATTTATCCAAGTGATTGTCAAGGATGTGTTGAATAAATTGGATCCCAAGAACCTAAATGTTGCTACTCACCTAGTAGGTATTAATCGCCTTGTCCATACTATTAGTGACTTCCTAAGTGCTGCGACAGATGAGGTTCGCATTGTGGGCATACATGGGATGCCAGGAATAGGAAAGACGACTATAGCAAAGGTTGTATTTAATCAACTCTGCTATGGATTTGAGGGAAGCTGTTTTCTTTCGAATATCAATGACACATCAGAACAATCGAATGGTCTTGTTCTTTTACAAGAACATATTCTTCATGATATTTTAAAACAAAATGCTGGAACTATCAATAATGTTGATAGAGGAATGGTTCTCATCAAGGAACGGCTTTGTCACAAAAGAGTTCTTGTTGTTTTTGATGATGTGGTTCATTTGAACCAACTAAATGCTTTGATGGGAGAGCGAAGCTGGTTTGGTCCCGGGAGTAGAGTAATAATTACAACGAAAGATGAACGCTTGCTTCTTAAAGTGGATCGTACATATCAGGTCGAAGAATTGAAACAGTATGAGTCCCTTCAGCTTTTCAGTTGGCATGCCTTCGGGGATAGCAAGCCAACAAAAGATTATGTTGAGCTTTTGAATGATGTAGTTGATTACTGTGGAGGACTTCCTTTAGCCCTTGAGGTTTTAGGTTCTTGTTTGTCCGGGAAAAACAAATCTAGATGGAAATGTGTAATTGACAAATTGAGAAAAATTTCAAATCGTGAAATTCAGAAAAAACTTAGAATAAGTTTTGACACACTTGATGACCATAAACTAAAGAATACATTTCTTGATATTGCATGCTTTTTTATTGGTAGAAATAAAGAATACGTAGCAAATGTACTAGAAGCCCGTTGTGGTTACAATCCAGAAGATGATTTGGGAATTCTCAGTGAAAGGTCTTTGATTAAAGTTAATGCTTCTGGAAAGATAAGCATGCATGATCTATTGAGAGACATGGGAAGGGAGATCATTCATGAAGAGTCACTTGACCACCCTGGAAAACGCAGCCGAATTTGGCAACATGAGGATGCATGGAATGTACTCAGCAAGCAGATGGTAATTACTAAATGCATACACAAAAGCACAATCATGCACGTTTATCTTTCTTTTCAAACGTTTTGCTTATAATTATGTAGAATTCTACTGAATTTTGTTGCTTTTTTAGGGAACGGAAGTTGTAGAGGGTCTAGTGCTGGATGCGAGAACATCAGAAGATAAATCACTGAGCACGGGATCATTTACAAATATGCGATGCTTAAAGTTACTCCAAATCAATGGAGTACATCTCACTGGACCCTTCAACCTGCTTTCTGAAGAGTTGATATGGATTTGTTGGCTTGAATGTGCTTTAAAATCTTTTCCATCCGGTTTATTGTTGGACAACCTAGTTGTTCTTGATATGCAGTATAGTAACATCAAAGAATTTTGGAAGGAAAAAAAGGTGCTAAACATACTACAGTCCTCCAAAATTTGTTGTTTATATTTTCGAGTTAGAACTTTTGATGATTAGTTTTTGTTGTTCTCCTCACTGCTCTGACAGATTCTCAACAAGCTAAGAATCCTTAATCTCAGTTATTCAAAGCACCTTGTTAAAACACCAAACTTGCACAGTTCAAGTCTAGAGAAACTCATGCTTGAAGGTTGCTCGAGTTTGGTTGAGGTGCATCAATCTATTAGACATTTGAAAAGACTCGTTTTCTTGAATCTGAAGGGATGTTGGAGGCTAAAGATTCTTCCTGAAAGCATTTGTGAGGTAAAATCTCTTGAAAGTTTGAATATTTCGGGGTGTTCACACCTTGAGAAGTTGCCGGAGCGCTTGTGTGTTCTTGAATCCTTTACTGAGCTGTTAGCAGATGGAATTGAGAATGAGCAATTTTTATCTTCAATTGAACATTTAAAGTATGTAAGGAAGTTGTCATTGTGCGGATACAATTTCAATCTGGACGCACCATCATCTCCATCCTGGCCTTCACCAATTTCATCATGGATGTCAACAAGTGTTTTAGATTGGAAAGCTTTGCTGCCAACTTCTTTCACTGGTTGGAGATTATTGAGAAAAATAAGACTTGCTTATTATGGTTTGTCTGAATGCTCACTTAATTGTGTTGATTTTGGTGGTTTGTCCTCTCTCGAAGAATTGAATCTATCAGGAAACAAATTCTTCAGTCTGCCTTATGGCATCAACGTCCTTCCTAAGCTGGGGGTTTTGAGAGTTCGTAATTGCAGCAATCTTGTATCAATCTCAGAGCTTCCCTCAAATTTAAAATTCTTGGATGCAATCGGTTGCACATCAATGGAAAGAGTAAGACTGCCAATCCAGTTAAAAGAAAATGAAAATTTGTCTCTGTATAGGTGTTCAGATTTAATGGAGATTCAGGGCACGGAAGGTCTAAGTAATCATGGCTGGATTGTTTCCTCTGATACCGCCTCCGATTTATCAAATAATAAGAAGAACGTTGTTGAGGTACTACTCTCTCTGTATATATATATATATATGTTAGTGTTTGAAATTAGCACTCGATCTTTCAAATGAATTTATATATGCAGGCATCGTCCAATGGTAGTTATGGATATCATATTCACGACTACGATGTGAAATTGGCTATGAGTATCTATCATTTTAAGTTTCCAAATGGGTTCATCTACCATGGACAAGGATGTTCATTATCATTTCATGTACCTCCAGTTTTCCAAGGGTTCATTTTTTGGGCTTTCTCTACAAGGATTGTTTCTAGTCGGATTCCCAGAATCAATGCTATTATTAGAAAGAAGAGCAACGGTATTCAATTGTTTGAAGCTACACAAGTAGTCGGACACTATTCCCCTCTTAGTTGGATAAGATACGTAAGTTCAAGTGAGATGGCAATGGAAGAACATTGTGCGCACGAAGAATTGGAATTGAATGTGAATTTGGGGGGCGAAGACATTAATGTGAAACAATGTGGGGTCCAAGTGATTGTTGATTTGGATTCATTTGAAGGAATAGAGTGGAATCATGGCGTTGACAACCAAGAGTCAGAAGTGGAAAGAGATAGAGTGATACTTGTACCGCCATATCATAAGCTTCCTCATCCGCCATATCATCAGCTTCCTCATCCTCTTTATGGTTCAATAGGATTTACTACAATGGAGCAATGGAAAGATTTTTTATCTAATTTCCCATTTCGTACAGAAACTTTAACCTGAGCTCAATTCGTTGAAGGATTTCGTTTTTGAGTCGGCAACGGTACTCAGGTCTGATATTACTGCATTGTGTTTTTGGGCCGTTTCTTTTTATATAATGTATCATTTGTTGAAAATAATTTTACTCGGAAGGGAATAATTTATTGGATTATTTGTTCAAGGGAGATGGGAAAAAAAAGAAAAAGAAGGAAAGTGTTGGTTAAATGTGGTGAATGATTAGAAGTTATGATGCATTTGCATAGTTTTATTAACATATATTATATCTTTGGGCAAAAATTAAAAAGTATTAACATCATTCTATGATCAGTCCATGTTAATTATAAATAATTGAAAAGGATTAGTAATTTGCATCTTAGAAGATAAAGTAGGTGTATCACAAATAATAATTCACGTGGATTTTTCAATTGATAATTTCACATGAACTAACTGTTACGCCTCTAGTAATCTGATTTCTTTGGCTTAAAATTTGGAGATCTAATTGATACAATTACGAATTAAAGGGACCAAATAAGACATACCCTGTAACATAAGGACTGAAGTATCCTTTAAAAGAAGCCCTTCCTGTTCCATGATGTTCAAGAAGATGCAAGAGGACAAAAAACTAAAGGGGTTTAAATGAATCGAAAAAAAAATTGAAAATTGAAATCATCCCAAGAAAACTAATTGAAATACATGTAGATATAGAAATTAAAGTCTCTTTAGTTGTCCATTAACTTCTAATTTCAGAAATAAATCAGTCATTAATGTATTGTTTGAAGGAAAAATAGGTGTATCATCAATAGTTTTTTCAATATACATTAAACCATTAACTAAAATTAAGCAAAGAATAATAAAGTCTAACGATTGGTTATGCAAGTTGGTTTTAAGTTTTTTCTAGCTATTTTCACAGATGCTGTTTCTAGTTAGTATGGTCAAGGGCAATTCTATAATTTCCTGGAAATTTAGTGGTATGGTCAGACATTTATTTTCCTGCTTTATTTCTTTTCTTAGTCATTAAATCAGTGACTTGTTTATGTTTCTTAGATAGGAATCCTCATGCTTTACTACATAGGAATCCAACTGGCTAGCAATAACTCAAGCCGATATAACTATGCTTCTGGTATTTCAATGGAATATGACCAAATTATTATGAATAATGTGCTGGCTTTCCTCATCAGGGAGTGTGATTCCTTAAAACCCCAGTGTGATGTTTCGGTTCTTATTCTAGAAGTGATTCCTTGGATCTATTAGTGTTAGTAGTTTTGTTTCTTTTTTCTTTAATTTATATACTCACAGACTTGTGTTTTCAATTTCTAAAGCCCTAAAACATTATAATCTGCAACTCCAGCAGTAAAAAAAATCAACTACAAACTTCCACAGGATCACCAAATGTAAGTTGTAACCTTTGCAGTCGAATCTAGGTCAACCATCCAGTGCAAAGCTCATTTTTCAAATCATGCAATACTTTTGAAAAAGTCATATGACATTAGAAACAAGAATATTTGCAAAATGATGATAATGGCATTTTTAAACATGACATACAAAGATTAACAGAAGTTTATTAATTTAAACTTTTTGATTAGGACATTGTCCTGATTTAATTCAACTTGAGACACTATGTCGACCAATCAACGTAGACAAACCCTCCACTACCAAAGTTCAGAAAAATCACAAGATCCCATCGATAAAAACTCCAGCCAGATGACCCACTTCCTCACCATGAAATTTCAGAAAATGATTTTTGCCCATTTAAGCATTTGTTCCCATTCAAAATATATGAAATTAAATGAAAAATATTCCACCATACCAGCACATGCATTGCATTCAATTGTATCCTTAACTCCCCTGAAAAAACAATTCGTGAAGTGAATCCATTTTTAGCTTTCATCCAACCTTCATCCTCACCACCTCAAAAATCATCCAACTTTCATCAAATAGACTTACAACAAACTACATTTCCCTAGCAGCTCAAACACCATCACCACCATGAGCGCACAATTCTTCTATCATTCTATAGTTGACATCATTTTTCACTCCCCCGAAAAAAAAATCTACAAAATGAATCCATTATTATCCTACATCAACTAAGAACATCCAATTATCAGTCCAATCTACCAACATAGAGAAAAAAAAAAATCATTGCCATTTAAATAGACAAAAAAAAAACCCTTACTTGTTGACGAATATGCAATGACACAACTTCTTTAGAACCAAAAAACTTCACCGGTGTAACTTACACGAATCCGCAACATAAATATCATTAGCCTAAACGCAAAGCCCTCAAATCACAAAACAAAAACAGCCAAAGCCCCAAAATCCTAAACCAAACACACAAAAACAGATACATTACCTTACTATACTGAACAAAGCACTTGAACAAAGCAGTGAAAAGCAAAGCTTGAACATGAATCGAAACGAGTCCACCAAGAACAATTAAAGCATCAACAATGTCAATGCTCGGCACAATCGTGACCATCCAAACCGCATACAGAATTGCAAATGGCAAAATATCGAATCTCCATGGCCATTTCTTCTTCCTTATCAAATCTACTCTCTCCACTACTTTCCCTCCTACATTAAACGTCAACACCATCGCTGTCCAGGATCGGATTAAACCCTAATCAGTCCAAGAAACTCAAATTAGAACCCTAAAGCGTAAAGCATGGTGGTAATTGGGCTGAGAGAGTGAGAGGAGATCGGAATCGGCTGCGACTCAGAGTGTTGAGTTGTGACTCGGTCGGGTTAGTGGAGGAAACTCCCTAAAGCGTGAAGTATTGATAGCAGTAACGAATTTGAGACAACATAAATAAAGCACCCAAAGTTTGAGGCTTAAAGCAATTATATTATAGTCCTTATAGTTTGTACACATTATTAATTAATCCTTATAGTATAATAAATAACTAATTAGTCCTTATCATTTAGGATATTTTAAAGCAATGATTGGCCAATGACCAATGGTGACCATCTTCAATTTAATATCATTATTGTTTCTCAAAATCTCATCAAAATTTCAAATCTTTTATTTTTTTTTTCTAATTTCTCAAGAAATAAATAAAGAAAACATATAGAATTGATGAAAGAACTAAATTATTAACGATTTAAATGGAGACATGATTGTTGAATTCATCCGTGATGATAATAATTTTTTATAAAAATTAAAATATTATTTATAAAATGGAAGTATAAATAATTTGTTAATAACGTAATATTATAATTTTTTTATATAAGATTACGAGTTAATTTTTATTTTTAATTGGATTAAACTGGATTAATTTGTTTTTTTTAGTTTAAATTAATTTAAATCTGATTTTAGTTAAATCTCAAATAACTCACAGACTAATTTAAATTTTATAATTATACCTCAAGAACACTAGGAAGGTGAGATGAGATAGATAATGTAGCCAGCAAGGTTTTGGAATTTTACATACTTTATTTACATATATAGTTGCAAAATTGAAAATAACATTTGCTATTAATTAATTGAGTTTGGGTGCCCAATTCCTTTGATTTATTTCATTATGATTTATCTCTTATACTTTATTGTATTTATAGGCATTCAAAATGTAATCATAAAAATATAATTCAGTCTTAATTTTTATTTTTATTATATTTGATAAAAAATAAATAGAGAATGAGAGTGATGTTTTGGACCCGCCATATTCCAGTGATAAAAACATTAGTTTCAGCGTTGATGAGTATTCAATGAAAATGATTTAAATCTCTAATAATCTCTAAAATGATTTAAGATTTGAAAATATTTTTTTACTTGATTTGATTTTTAGTTTTTATATTTATTAGAGGGATCTCTAATTACGTCCAAAAAATATAATTCATCTTTAATTTTTTTTTACTTGATTTAATTTTATTTTTAGATTAATGTGGGTGTCCGAACTAGTGTATCTTGACTAATCTTACGGATCCTGAAGTTAACGATCATATAAACCTCTAGTGGCTTAAAAGTTTATAGAATTCGAACTAATGATCTCTAGAAAACAAATTCGGAATCCGACCAGTTAACTTTTAAATTTTTTATAAACTTATTAAAGAGTGTTTGGATCTGTAATTATGTGTGGGAAAATATTGCTTGAGCCATTGATAACAACATCTCATTATTAAAGGGATCGTAAGCAACTTCCAATCATGGGCAAAGAACATTACTGGAAATTAACCCTTTCTTCGTGACCTGACAGAGATTCATTCCATTGTCTAGTCTCAGAACAACATGCATGCATGCATGGAGAATATATACTTTTTTTATTATTGCTTTAACCCTCAATCGACATTCATATTCTCCAGGAATTAAGCTCTCTCTGATGAAAACTTTGCTCATAAGAAAATTGCTCATAGGTGCTGGAGGGATCGGATCACAAGCGATTTGCACAGGTGAGCTGTTATTGACAGACTAAAAACAAGTTACAGTGTACTAATGAGCTTTTTCAAAGCTTGAACACTGGGGTGGGTCCACACGTTAACTCACCTAACCCAAGTCCAATAATTGGCTTCTTTTGTTGAAGTTTTTTATTATATGCAGCACTAATCGAAATTAATTAATTAATTAATTAATTAATTAAAAAGGAACTATGAACTATCAGTAAAGTTGTTGCTGCCTTCCTTCCTACCTTCCTAGCAACTTCTTTCTTGTCAAACAACACAACTATTTTCCTTTCCGCATCTCATCACAATGAACTAGCTTAACCTATACTCTTCTCTGATCTGTGCTTCTTCTTCTTCTTCTTCTGAATACTGCCTCAGCAAACCAGCACTTGAAGAACATCGATCAATAGTTGAATCCAGGTATATTATTTTTTGGATCTTTTAAGTGCAAAAACAAGTTGTAGAAATTTTATTGAGAAACTTTGGAGTTAGGATCATTTTCTATAGTTCCAAAACTAAAGAAATTTGTCTTTCTCAGTTTCTATAATCCTTGAATTCATTATTTTTTCCTTTTCATTTCTTTACTGTTCTTAATTTTTTATTTCAGTTTCAACCTTCCCTTTTACAATTAATGTAACTTCCATTAATTTTCATTCAATATTTTGACCCCGATCGATCCATTTTGGCATCATGTTGACAAATCTTTTTTCTTTTCTACAGGGCCACTGATCAAAATGCTTCGACAGAATGATCCAGTTTTGCATCATGTTGACAGATCTTTTTGGGAATATGTTGAAAAGATGGATGATGGTCGCATGAGGTGTAAGTTTTGTGGGCATTGTTTTGCCGAACGTACTTCCATTTCGAGGATCAAATTGCATTTAGCAGGAGTGACAGGCCGTGGTGTTAAAACTTGTGGACAAGTGCCTCCAGATGTCCAAGACGCAGCCCTTGCAGCAATTGATGGCCCTCAAGAAAAGAAACTTAAAACTTTAGCAGGCTCTAGCAATAATGATGTCACTAATGAAATTTCACCTTCAGCACAACAACAGAACAATGAAATGATGATGGCACGACAACGAGAAGATCTTTGGCTCGAAGATTTGGTGACTAGCATCACTGTTGAAGACATGGAGCTTCTGGAGAGAGGTAGCTTTCATGAGAGGCCATCATTTTATCAAGCTGATGAGCCTCGAGGTGATCCATCCCAACCAACAAATGATCAACTCTGTTCTCCATCAGTAAACAATGATGTCATCGTGAATGATGCACAGAACGTATTTCGAGTGAGGACAGAACCAGTGGTTCAGGTGTTGGAACAAAGCAATGCAGAACTTGAGAATTTGTCTGTGGATGCTGGAAGGACACAAGTGGGAGTTCAGGGCATGGAACATGGTTGGGAGGAAGAGAGAGTTTGTTCGCATTTAGACATGGAAAATAGCATGGAAAACACTGGTGAAGGATCTGTCCAGCATGTTGACAGAATTGTCTCTCCTTGGAGACACGCGATTGATGAAAATTATAGTAGAAGAGGTGCAATAGAAAGATTAGTGCAGCCTGGCGTAGGTGCAAGCTCTTCTGGAGGCAATGTGATTCATCATGGCATTTCAACCAGTCCACAAGAGCAAAACAATGAAGTCGACAATTTGACAGGAGATGCAACAAGGATACAAGCACCAGATATGTATGAAAAAAGCTTGCAGGAGATGCGTACTTTCTTAATGAAGGATGATATGGAGAACAATAGTGGAAGATCATTGCAGCCTGGTGCAGGGGCACGCTCTTCTGTAGGCCTTAAACACAACACAAGTGAGACTAGAGGAGCTCCTTTACCTACTGGCTCTACAAAGCTAGTGGGTCGAGCATTTGAAGAGAATAGGAAAGTGATATGGTCTTGGTTGATGGACGAAGAAGTCTCAACCATTGGTATTTACGGGATGGGGGGAGCTGGTAAAACCACAATGTTGAAACATATCTATAACGAGCTTCAACGAATTGCAGATATTTCTCCTCATGTTTACTGGGTGACTGTGTCTCGAGATTTCAGCATTCATACATTGCAGAAGAAGATCGCAAAATGTATAAATTTATCTCTTTCCACCGAAGAGGAGGAGCTGCACATAGCTGTGAAATTGTCACTAGAACTAAAAAAGAAACAAAGATGGATTCTAATTTTGGATGATTTATGGAACTCCTTTGAGCTATACAAAGTGGGAATTCCTGTCTCATTAAAAGAATGCAAGCTGATTATAACAACTCGATCAGAAACAATTTGTCGACAGATGAATAGCAGAAACAATCTCAGAGTGAATCCTCTCTCTAATAAAGAAGCTTGGACTTTATTTACGGAGATACTTGGACATCACACACGACTTTCTCCAGAAGTAGAACAAATTGCAAAATTTATCACAAGGGAGTGTGATGGTTTGCCGCTGGGAATTAAAACAATTGCGGGAACCATGAAGGGCGTAGATGACATCCACGAATGGAGCGATGCTTTGGAGGACCTCAGACAATCAAGAGTTATGCAAGATAAAGTGGAAGAGGAGGTATTTCATATATTGAGATTTAGTTACACCCACTTAAGTGATAGAGCTCTGCAACGATGTTTCTTGTATTGTGCATTATTTCCAGAAGACTCTGCTATCAATAGACTGCAATTGATACGTTATTTGATTGATGAGGGAGTGGTAAAGAGGCAAAAGAGTAGGGAGGCAGGAATTAACAAAGGCCACACAATGCTTAATAGACTTGAAAATGTCTGTCTATTAGAAAGATTGCATGGTGGTGATTTTGTTAAGATGCATGACTTGATTAGGGACATGGCCATCCAAAAACTGCAAGAGAACTCTCAAGCCATTGTTGAAGCTGGTGAACAATTAGAAGAATTGCCGGATGCAGAGGAGTGGACTGAGAAACTTACGACCGTTTCACTAATGCACAACCGAATTGAAGAGATTTGTTCCAGCCATTCAGTGAGGTGTCCAAATCTGTCAACCTTATTGCTATGTAGTAATCATAGGTTGCGATTCATTGCGGGTTCATTTTTCGAGCAAATGCATGGGCTCAAGGTCCTCGATCTGTCTAACACAGCTATTGAATGTTTGCCTGATTCTGTCTCTGATTTGGTGGGTCTCACTTCATTGTTGCTCAAAGATTGTCCGAGGTTAAGCCGTGTACCAACATTGAAAAAGCTCAGGGCACTGAAAAGGTTAGATCT
>Ga0325411_1003323_pt1 | contig 18113 bp, 11 predicted proteins | sample PopdelMetagenome_13_FD_206181 | JGI IMG/M metagenome (GOLD analysis project Ga0325411, IMG submission 206181) | Populus deltoides microbial communities from Bellville, Georgia, United States - Xylem-PdIQD-R4 | ecosystem: Host-associated > Plants > Phyllosphere > Stem > Wood/Secondary xylem...
CCAAACTGCTAAAGGGTCCAGAAAATGGATCCCCCACGTGGACATATAGTTTCAGGCATAAGGTATTTTGTACATAGAAATAGTCATCCTGAAACAACAGAACCACCTAGCACCTAATTGAAAAGCTGGGAATTTCCAATTGGTTGCCATTAAACTACGAGAAAAGTTCAGGAGAAAAAAAAATCGTTTCATGCGCGTCAACTAATCCCATAAAGGCAGCTATCCGACTTCTAGAAACTATATAAAACACAATCTTCACAAATTTAGTGTTATTACACTGGCACCCAAGTGCTTCAGGCAAAACAACACCATTGTACAAACTTCATGAAATCGCATCCCATCTATATGTTGAAAAATAGAGGTAACTTCCTAAAGTAAATTCAACAGTCAACCATCTTTTTTTGGTTTTTTATATTGCATTAATGCTAAGGGTTGCGTGAAACAAAGCCTAGCTAGAATCCCCATGGGAAAATCAATAACTGTTCTAACCAATTAGGTATCCCCGTTTTTAATACAAAAAATGGCTACCAAACAATTCTACTGTAGAATTCGATTTAGTTATGATGACATTTGCCATGATAAAAAATGTAAATTTATAATTCTTGTAGAAGTTTTGCAATGAATTGGCAGTGCACTACAACAAGATACGGACCGTTGCAATGCCAACTGCACATATGGAGACGAGGGTACCTATGCAGTATTTAATCACATCGTATTTTGCTGCTTCCAGGTGGGCTCTCAATGCATGAATTTCCTGAAGACAAAATCAAATATTTTGAATTGAATCAACTTTGTATGTCATTACTCAAAAAGCAGCTGGAAAGCAAACATTATTTTCACTTAAAATCACTATACTCACCCGATCAAGCTTGTTTGTGAGATTGGTGGTTTCTGCATTCTGATTCGCCAGCTCATCACGAATGCGTCTGCACTTAGTCAAAGCATACATTATGAAGCAATTGAAATGCTAAAGTATCAAAATGACATCTCCAGGGATAACAAGTGGGAATGAGAACGAACACGGATGGCAGAGTGAAATATTTTCCTTAAATTATGTTTTATAACAGGTCTTCAATTTTCATTTTGAATAATAATAAAAAAAGACATTGAAATTCAATCATCTGTTTTCTGTCTCTCACTCTCCTGTTGTATGGATAACTAGACTCTTACCAATCAAAGTAGAATTGTAGAAAGGACCCTGTTCAAATAGCCTAACAACATAAACTCCATATTTGGGTTCTTGCAGTTGAAAATTGAGTAATGAACTAAGATTTAAACAAGTAGAGCGCAAATTTTACTTTGGGGACTCTTATTATTAACCCACAGACTGCACATTTAGGCTCCAATGCTGGTTGGGTAGATTAGTAACAAAGTTGATTTTTCTTACCCTCTTTCAAGATTCAAATCCAAACGCTGTCCTGCAGTTACTTTATCAATTTCATACCTGTAGAGAGAGAAAATTCTTAAGCATGAGCATCAACATAAGAAAACTCGTGTATCTGGCAGAAAACAACTTCTAGCACAGACCTCAGTTCGCTGCGCATTTTATCTATGTCACCTCGTAGTTTTTCAGTCTCGCGTTGCAACAAAGAAAAATGATGCTCCTGCATTATGGATAGTTCTTCAGAAAGAATCAACACAACAAACACTAGGGTTACTTACACTAAAATCATCTAGTTCTCCTATTCCAAGGAAATACTAAACACAGATCAGTAATAATTGTATTTTATGCTTCTAAATGCTTAGAGAAGCACGGAAATATATTTATATAAAACTGAAGCAAGAGTTCAAGCATAGCAGACCTGTCATTTACATTCTCTACAAAAGACATTCCAAACTCAAAACTCAAGTAATAAAAATAGAATTCTAGAAAGCTAACATGTAGAAATGCTTTTAAGAGGATATAAAAATCCCACCTATCTAACCAAATTTGTAATGTCAATGCATAGCTTAAAGGAAACACCATCAACGCTCTTAGTGAAACATTTGATACCACATATGGATAGAACATGAACATATGCTTAATTTATAACGAGCCACACCTCACTCCTCCCTCATTCAGTGACCAATCCACAGGCTTCTGAAAGGCTAAAAAAGTTCTTCCATTGTAACCTCTCTAAGTTATAAACAGTCAATTCTACCTTTGACAGCCTCCAAATTCTACCCATCAAACCATTTAAATTATTTAACTATTTTTTTCTAAGTTTAAACTAGATTTTGAAAAATCATTTGAAGACTGAATTGTATATGATAGTAAAATACAATGACCAAAATAACTTTCAATTGAGAACTTATATGTAAAAAAGAATATAGGGACCAAAATAAGATTTTTAAAAAACTTAAAAATCAAAATGTACATTAGCAAAAAAATCCATGGTGATAAGTGTCTCTTTCTTATGGTGTTAGTTAATGACGTAAAAATTATGAAAGTATAAATTACCTGGGTAATATTAAAAAAAAAGTCAATATGTCTTTTAAATACAAAATAGTACAGGGATGTACAGAAATGTTAGCCCTAAAAAACATCCAGGTATTTTCAAGATCAAATAATTAAGTCCACGAACCCATTAAAGACAACTGTATTGCACAGGTAAAAGGATAAAAGAATTAACACTCCAATAACATCCTAAACCCTAAAAATACATTAATACAAGATCCTAGAAAACAGACAATTTACGTGATAGAAATCAATCAAATTCACAGCACCTGAGAACTCTGTACTTCAGACTTAAACTTGGACAGATTTGAGTCTTGAATCATTTCACTCTACAAAATTTCCAAAAATAAAGCAAACATCAATTTTGTTTTTCAAAAACAGTATAAACATGAACACTTTTTTTTAAACGCAGGAAGGACAAATCAAAGTCGGAAAAAAACGACTACCTTCTGCATTTCTGCCTTAGAAACAAAAGAACAAGCGACATTCTCCAAACTATCATTCAACACTTCAGTAATCGCAGCAGTAATCGCCTCCGCTTGCTTCGACGGCACGCCTTGCGATTCCAATCCTCTCACCTTCAAGAGAGAGAAAAAAAACCAGTTATTTTCCAATTAATTGGACAGAAACTTCGAAATAGAAACAGAAATTAAAGTAACTTTACCAGTGCTAAAGTATCAACGAGAAAGGCGCGTTTATTGTTGTTAGGTCTAACGAGCTGCGAAATATGCCGGTAATCAAAACTGTTACCAAATGAACTAGAAGATGATGGGTTAATCGCTCGAGATTTTGCAAAGAAAATCGCAGAATTAACGCCTGATCTAACCACTCGACTGCAAAGAGCCATAAAAAATTCTGTTGAGAAAAAAAAGAGGGCTGAACTAATCCGTACAAAAAGGGATTAAAGTTTGTGCATTTTTTGTATTTTTTGTATTCAAGGAGAGTGATTTAGGGAAATGAAAAATTTAGGGAGAGGGAGGCGGGGATTTGATGTAGTTATTGTTTGGGTACCAAAGAAATGAAAAGAGCGGAACTTGTTTTGTTTGTTTATGTTCGAGTGTTGGTTGCTGGCTTGCTGAGAACGCTTTCTGTGTTTGCGTGATGTGTTTTTTGTTTTCTCCTGCCCTTTATTTTTTTTCGCTTCCCTTCACCAGTTGCCCTTACGTTTAGTTTTCCTTCTTTCTTTTTCTTTTTCTTTTTCTTTTTCTTTTTTATAGAAAACAATATTTATATTAAGAATATAAATTAATTTTGGAATCTTAATTTTTATTCTTATTTTTAGCTCTGAATTAACTTTTTTGTATATTCATAAATCATTTTAATATTCTAATAATAAAAATAAATTAGACTCCGAGAAAAGTCATGGTAAAAACGAAATCGATTCCTGTTTTCTTCCATGAATGTCAACTAGTCTAAGGACTAGTTCAGGGGTGATATTTTTTTTGTTTAATTCAGTTATTATTAAAAATAATCAAATTAAAATGTTTTTTTTAAAAAATCAAAGTAAAAATTCAAAACGCGTGGAAGTTTCTCTTTAATAAAAATACATAGATAATCCTGTCATATTTTATTGTAGAATTACTGTTTAATTTTTTTTTTATCAATTTGGTCTTGAAATATATTTTTAATAATTATATTTTTTTGCCAAATTCAAAATTAACTGAATCAAATTTGTGAACTAAAAATAAAATTAATAAATAAAGATCAAAACAGGAAAAACATCACAAATAAAAGATGAAACCTCAATATAATCCTTCTACTTTCAAATTATAAATATTCGGCAATATTTTTTCAATTTAATTTTATAATAAAAAATTATTTTTAAAAAAAAATCACCAAATTTCAACATGAAAAAAAATATTATTAACGTCAATTTAAAATACCAAAACAACCCTTTATTTATGTCTGTATCAAAGAGTTTTTCCATCGTAAGAACTCAAAATCATAAACAATCAATTCTACCTTTGAGAAACTCCACATAGATCATAAAAAACAAGGGTTAATACTTCTCTATATCACTATCCTCATTGTTTTGTATTTGAAACAGTACAAATATGAACCCTTTTTATGCGCGCAGGATGGACAAATCGAAATCGGAAAAAAAATCACTACCTTCTGCGTTTCTGCCTTGGAAACAAAAGAATGAGAGACGTTCTCCAAACTATCATTCAACACTTCAGTAATTATCTGGTTGAATTTGCTTCCTCGGGGTAATCGAGAGAGAGACAGAGAGAGATTGTTATTTGTGTGATATTGTAGGGCTAATTGTGCATTTAGCATACCAAATAAAAGAAAATAGGTGAAATAACACAATAGTAAAGTAAAATAATTCAATAAAATAACATGATATCGCGGTTTTGAATTGCGATATCAATTTAATCCGTACTTTTCTCTAGCAGGAGAGGTGAATTAGTTAACAAGGGAACGAGGGAGATGGTATCACAGTTAGAAGAGGTCTGCGAGTCACTTGAACGTTTGCTGAAGCAGAAGGATGCCCATGGTCTAGAGATCATCCAAGGAAATCACCTCTTGTATCTGTACCAAAAACTTCTTCGCCTGAGGATTCTGATTTTTACTGGCTCCTTCGAAGGTTTTGGGGAGGGAGAGGTTATTGTGACAACACGCTATGAAAGTGTAGCTTCAGTCATGCAAACCACATCAACCAATCTAGCCGTTTCAACTGTTGGAGGAAATCGGTAGAGAAATTGTCAGTAACTGCTGTGGCCTACCTTTAGCTACAAGAACACCCGGTGCTCTATTGTGTTCTAACACAAATGATCAAGAATGGGAGGAGATACGGAACAACATGTGGGATTTGCCGAATAGCAAAGTTCTTCCAGCTTTATGAATTCAAAAGGGCAGAAGCAACCCTTATATGGATGAAAAGAAAGCTTTAGACATTAATAAAGAAGACAAGCGCGACAAACTTTTTCAAGTGTTGTTATTCAGCTAGATTTTTTTGTGACTGTGTTAATTTTTTTTTTTGAAAGTCAATATTGAATCACCCTAAAGATTTGATTCCCGTGCCATATGATCCAACACATTGATGATATTATAAGTAAACTATCGCGTGATTTAGTAGTGCGAATCCGAGGGATAAATTGATAAGAGTCATTTATTTGGATAAAGAAACAAGAACTTGAGAAACAGGTAATAATCTCAGGGCATGTCACCCATAAGTACTAGCCCATAAGCATAAATTATAATCGATTTGAGGCAAAAAGGGGAATAAAAAGTGTCAATCAACCAACAACCTAACTAGCAATCAAATCCAAAGGGTGTAGCTTTTCATGGAAGCGGAACAAATTATCCCAGCCATCTACCTCGAGCATTCAGATAAACTGTTAACAGAATGAGAGGACATACAGCCATGAGCCTACACAGAAAATCCAAGGATGGGAAATGATCGAGCTATTGCAAGAGGTTTGTACCAATATCAAGCATCAAATGATGATTATCATCACAACAAACTTCTATCAAATAAGATTACTGTACAGAGGTTAACTAATCTATGCTGCTCAAAATTCATAAAGCTCTCAAGTATGCAAATAATCACATGAAGATCCTTTTTTGCAATGCCCATGTTCATGGTATTTGCACACTCTCTGCCCTTTAAATGAAGGTCTGGGAGAGTCTCCACTTCTGCCAAATGATGACTGCCTATTCCATGGTTTGCCTCCACCATGACCAGAATCTCCACCGTGAGAACCTCTTTCCTTTGGGCTTGAAAATCTATCTCCAATTTGATTCATGTCACTTCCCCATGTGCCTGCATTCCCGGTAGGCACAGCCCAATTTGTATTTGTATTCACAGGAGGTGGTGGTCCTTGACTGAGTGGAACCCAAGCGGTGTTTGCATTTGTTGGCGCAGACCCTTGACCAGATGGTCCCCAACCTGAAAATGCATTTCCAGGTGCTTGTCCCTGAACAGGAGCACCCCAACCAGGATTTGCATTTCCAGGTGCTTGTCCCTGGACAGGAGCAACCCAAACAGGCTTCACATTTCCAGTTGCTGGGACCTGACCAGGAGCAACCCAACACTGATTTGAATTTGCAGGTAAGGATACTCCCCAGCCCATGTTTTGATTTCCTGGAATTGCCCCCCAACCAGTATTTTGGTTTTCTGAACCTTGCCTTGGAGTAGTGCTTTGATTCTCTGTAATACCCATTCCCCATGGTCTGCTGGATAGAGCAGGAGGTTGAATGTTTGACGGTCCTGGAACAGGAGCTCTCCAAGGATTGGTGCCAGTGCCTGTCACAGGGGAAAACCCACTTGGATTTCCTGTAGTCAAGGAGGAAGTGGGGTTCTGGACAGAGGTTGGTGCATTGCTCCAGTTACCATAGGTACTGGGCTGTGAAGGCATAGAAACCAGATTATTTGCCTCTGCCTTATGGGATAGGGTACTTCCCCATGCTTGAGATCCAGTCCCAGTTACTGCAGCATGCGAGGCATTCATTTCTGGCCTTGAAATTGAACCAGCCCATCCATGTGTGCCAACATGAGAGTTACCACTAGTCACCGGCTGAACCAGGTTTTGGAGACTTCTTATATCAACAGCTGCATTAACAGAAGCTCCAGTGGTATCAAGCGCTGAATGCAGATGGGAATTAACCAGTACCTTGGGTGATTCACCTGTCAACATTGATTGAGAATGCATTTGAGGAGCATTTGAAGAGCTTGGAAGCATGCCTGTTTCTAGCCTAGGCACTGGGCTCACTCCATGAGACACTTTTGGAGTCCCAGAGATAACAGTAGCATGTTGCTGTTCTACATTGTCTCCTGAGGATTGGTTGGCTCCTAGGACAGAACCCACAGGTTGAGATTGAGTTGGAGTCACTTGACTTTCAAACACTTGCCCCTTCATCAAACTTGTGGCAGTTTGTCCTGGAGTAGGAGAAGGGAGGTTTGTCCCAGAACCCCACCTATCCGTAGAGTACCTGGGGACCTCAACTGGAACTGGTGCAGCTTGAGCAATATTCCCAGTATATGAGGATGGTAGATGTGGACTCTGAACCAATTGAGTCTTCGGGAAACTATTGTCCACTGCTGGAGGGTCACTCTGGAAATTTCCAGACAGTGCATCAGTCAAAAGTATGGAGTCATCTTTTGTCTCAGTATTTCTCCATATCCTCAAATCAGCAGGGAAATATCCAGTATTACTCCATTTCCGCAGCTGCACCATGGAAAATGGCCCTTGATTTTTTCCAGATGGATCTTTATAGTGCCATATTTTTTCCGCTTCATTCACTTTAGCAGTAGATTGTGCGACCACTGTAGAGGGAGTTGCAGGTGAAATTTCTGGTGCAACCCTAGGAACAGATTCTGATATTACCGTAGAATTCCGAGCCTGGGATGCATTTGAAGCAGTTTCTGGCATTTCCCAACTCTGGGACTGCTGTGTTGGTTTTTCTCTTCCTTGACCCCACAAATTTTCATTCGCAGCCTCACCAGCTCCAAAATCATCCCCTTCGTTTGAGAAACCTTTATCAGTCATGTTTCTGCTTGGCTCCCGATTCATGCTTGAGTAACTCCTTGATCCACCCCAGGTATCATTTGAAGCAAAACCTCCTTTTCGAGGGGAAATTTGCTCCCTCCCTCTCCTGCTAAAGCCACTACCTCTACGTCTGAGAGAGTTTTCTGCAACACCAAAATGTATTTCATAAATAAAAGATGAAACATATAATCGTATAAGCTAGAAGGATAGATTTGAAATGCACAAAAATAAAAGGTAAGCGACCTTGTCTCTTATCTTCTGTTTCACTTTCATCTTCATCAGACTCGTGACTTGGATCCATATTTGGGTCAGCATGTATTTCTGGAATTTCTTCCAATCTACGCTGGCGCTCCTCGGGTGTCTTTAGAAGCTGCAACTTCTCTACACATTCTCTAAGCGTGAACAAATGTCAAGGACTACTTAACTGTCCGAAGGAATGCAACCATTTCCAAAATATAATGATTGTGACATAATAGACTATAGAAAGGTGTTCTAGCCTTCTACTTGATCAAATTTCCCTTCTTTTCTATGGATGAGCATGCTTATATCCAATCCCAGATCAAAATAACACATTTTACTTTCTGCTTATAAGAGGAGCTATTTAACTTGATAAGCTGCCAAGAAACAATATTTAGACTTCTTAACAGATCATCAATAACCACTTGTATGCAATTACAACTTACATACTTGCTTGTTTCATGTAAATAAACTGATATTGTGCACATGGATGACGGGGTGATAATGCATTACACATATATAGCAACCTTTACAATAATTAAAAGTTTTGTCTACATAACAATCATGTATAAAAGTTTCAAACAAACCTACTAATCACCATCATTCGTAACGAGTTCACAAAATCTATATTTTTTTTTCTTTTTCAAGAAATATTCTATTGTTGAGATGTTCAACTAAGGCTCGTGAAAAAGGTCATACTAATATAACTGAGAAGAGAAAGAGGCCAAATCCAGCAGATGGGGGTTGTTGATTACATAATAATGGCTGCCTTCTCCCTTGAAAGAAAAAGGGAAGGAGCAAGGTGAAAAGGGTTGAGCATGATGTCAGTATACATATTCTTTATTTTAACCAGGACAAATATTCAAATCCTGCAACCCAACCAAATAGAATAATATAACTGGTAGCAGCTCACAAGTGAAGTATGTCTCTGAAAATAGAGATCATGTAAACTTTCAACTTTTCAGCTTAAGTTTAAGAGCGTATAACACGCGGCACCTTTATCTCAATCAGTTCGCAAGACTTAAGGAATTGTTATGCTAAATCACAAATAGATTTAGAATACCCAAGAACTCAACAGCTATTGAAGCATCCAGCATGAGGCTCCAGAAGTCAGAGAACACCCACGCCTTCCATCATATGTCGAGATTGTAAAACAGGACATAAAATGGTAATGACAAGCAAACAACAGAACAGAATAAAAAAGAAATAATTGCTGATAAGATTTCAAGAGCAAAGGATATTCCTTTCTGTGTCCCATATCACTAGCTCGATCACAGAGATGACTGAAACGTGTTATCTCTGCTTCCAACAACTGCATCAGAATAAAGAGCATTAACTGTCAGGAAAAAAAAAACTTGTAATGAAATTATCACATAACCACAGCATAAAGAATGAAAAGAGTATTAAATAAACAAAAACACAGATATAATTGGGTACAAGAAACATATTCGAGAAGCATAGCTAAATAATCAAGTCCACATCAGAAGTAACAGAAAACGATCCAAATAACATTTACTTGAAGAGTGAAGCATACGCTCCTTGAAAAATAAAGTTGCTTTGACAAACCATGGTGTTCAGCTGGAGTTCGGGAACACAGGATATTACAGGAAAAAGCGATAGATATCGTCAATGAGCAAAAATATTCCACATTAAACACAAAATATCCATCTAATTAAGTTCAGATATATAATCTTCTATGCCATTTCTATCTGGAACAAAATGAATCCCAGAAAGTTTTAAATCATATAGTGCCTAGGGAGATTCCATGTGTTAGAAGGAAACAGATACTAATTGGTTGGAAAAAGACTCAGTGATTAGAAGACATATTTAATACCAAGTATTCTAGTACTTTATTATTTAAGGTAGCATTCAATAGGGAGAGTCAGTCACTAATGTGGCTGACACATTTATTCGTTAGTCAACATAACCATAGATTGTAATGAGAGACGCCCCTTCCACAAAAAACTATGAAAACTTCTGTTGCTCCAAGCCAGTTGACTCCAAGTTGGGATGCAACAAGGCAAAGGAGGTGAGAATTACAAGCCATGCCAGTTGATTTATTGAAACTGTTGGCTCCTCCAAACCTTGCAGAGGATGCTTCATGATGCCAAAAAATGCACATATCTTACAGTTCTTTATTTTTTTTCAAAAGAAGAAGGAAATGCTCCATTGATTTTTGCTAACCAGATATTATTTAACATTATTGTCAAGTTGGGACCTTATAGTTTTCTTTCAACCATAACGGAATTTATGCGAAAAAGGAAGAATACACAGGCAATGAGAAAACAAAAATGCTGGCAATTTGATCATGCATTCCTTCGAAGCCCAGCACCATCCACTATTCAATTGGTAGTCAATCATTTTTTCTTACTGTCAACATTATACTTTGGTTCAACATTACTTGTGATGAAAATTGAACATATTCCAAAACTGGCAAGGAAGATCACAAGTGAAAAGGTGAAGTATTACAACAATAGATCACATCAAAAAACTTACATCCTGAACTCTGACCGCCTGGATTGCCATGGCCTTTTCCTGAATGTCACCCTACAAGCAACAAATAGCCTTTCAAGACAAATAGAGTGCAGAAACTTAAAAGACAAATAAAAAGAAATGTACTTACAACAGTCAACCGATGGATAAGTCCACATTTTATGCTCTGACGCAGACGCTTGCACTCATCCTAAAAAATATAAGAAAATCCAGTTTAATGAAGAGATAATCATATAGAAAAATGCATTACTGCTGATATATAAACAGGACAAAAAATTAGTAAAAAAGAGCCACTCAAAACCAACTTTGCAGATCAAAAAAGAAAAGCAAACATAAAGCATAAAAAATGACTTTGGCAGTTGCATGATTTTAGAGAAACATTTTTATGACTTAAATTATTATAGGCAGGCGTACAAAGAAGAAAATCCCCAAATATTCACACGTCAATTCTTCACTACAAACAGAGGCTGCTGAAAATTTTCACTTGCAGTGAAGCCATATAAACACACAAGGGCAAAATTCACATGAAATAAAAGTTTTAACACTAATCACCTCTGTGAATTCTTGATTTGAGATTATATCGATCGATACAAGCTCTGTCTTGTTTAAATTTAATATTTCCAGCATAAAGTTAGTCATCTTTTTGCCTACTCTATAAGGCTCAGCAGCTTTGCTTGTACCTGCACATGGCATCATATAAAAAAATTTAAATCTTAAATGATTATTTCTTCCAGGCCCAGGTCAAAATTCATGCAGAAGGCAGATAGTTATCTATATATTCACCTATAATTTGGACCAGCCGATATAAATCTTGCTTTTGAGCACTACCAGATATTCTTATTCTCACAAAAGATCCAACAACTTTATTATAAAATGCTTCAGTATCGTCAATTAGATCTTCAAGCAAACTACGTCGCAAGTAAATTAAATTAATATTGTGCATATCGATGGCTGCGTAGTCATCAATATTAGATTGCAGTCCTCTCCCCTCACCCTTTTTACGTGATCTTCGTCGCTTATCCTTACTTGCCTTCATAAGAGCATCAGAGTTCCCATCAGCTTCCAACTGATTGGCTTCAGTATCAACAACACTCCCTTGAAGATCATCTGCCTGCAAATCATCTTTCAAAAGATAATGAGATTCAAGAAGCTTTAACATTTCAAAATGCCCCACACGTGGTTTCCCAAACAAATTCTCAAGCCTGGAATCACATATTATTTGACTTTTGCGACGAGGATCACGGAGTTTGTTTCTTTTTATGTATTCAAGCAGGAGAGCCTGCACATCAAATTGAGAACAAGCAGATTTATCACCATTCTTCACGTGCATAACAAACTCCAAAAGCTCCTTTGATGCCCACTCAACACTTTCATCTGCAGATTCCCCTCCAGCCCATGATGATGAGCCTGGTGAATCCCTCTCCTTTGCTCGAGACCTCAGCCGTTTTTTGGGCTTCCTTCTTTTAGAGGTAGTGACTTCTGCATTTTCAGAACTGTCTGGTCCTGATCCTGATCCTCCATTGTGCACATCATAAAGCTCATCAGCCAATTCCTGCTTCCCAGCATGTGAATCAGAACCTTTCCATGGATTTTTAGCCTGAGCAAGCTCTTCTGGTGTTAGAGATAGCCTCTCTTTTAAATCAGTCCAATAATCCTTGAAGAGAAACTCCCAGCTACTTTTGTCATCAAAATCTACTTGACCCTGCAAAAGTACAAAGGTGCAGCACAGGGCAGAGCTGAGAATGAATATATAAAATAAAAATAAGAAAACACTTCAACAAAGAAGTTAACAAACAAGAAAGTAAAAAAAATAAAAAATTGATGGAAACTAACACTAAGTTTGGGTGGGAGAGTTTAAGGGAGAAGGAAAGAAAAACACCCGATTGCCTCCACCAATTAAAAATTTCCAAAACGCCAAATTGGAGTTTTAAGGAGGAAAGGGATTGAATTCAAAATCCCCTTTACCCTCAGATAGTAAAAGATTTTGTCTGTACCTTTTATGAGAAAAAAATTCCCCTAAACGAAGGTGGTGCGGTAGTAATCTTTCCCCTCCCATTAAAATAAGGGGCAAGGTAAAAACATTAGTGAAGCATCAAGTTAGGGATGTAATGAAGCTTGTATATGGTTATTTGGGGCTGGAAAGGATGCATTAGATGGTCACTTGGCCAAAGAGAAAATTACAGACAACATCTATGCAAGATGCTCCACTAAAAAGTGGAGAACAGTACACTATAAAGCAAATGCCTGATTAGATAGTAACATGTATCACATGTAAAATAGAAACACTGCCTCCAAAACATAACGAGTGTGTTTATTCTTTCTCAGAAAAAACTTAGGGGAGAAGCAATTCTTTAATGAACTTTTTTCTTCACCTCTTTCCTAAATATCTTCTCTTATTGAGAGAGAGATTTCACCTCTTCTTTCCTAAATCTCTCCAAAAGAAAATGAGAGAAGAGCACTTAAGAAGTTAGAACAAACATAATGCAGGAAACAAAATGGTAATACTTTGAAATCTTTATTTTTTGGATTTGCATTAGCCATTATGGGTACAACTACCAATTAATAAGGTTTCATATTCAGCACATACTTTTCTATAGCCAGTATATTTGCTTATCTACACACCCAAGCATGTGTTGATATTTAGAGTATCAGGACACTGTGGAAGATGAACATAAAATAACACCAAAAATCTAGAGCTAATAAATTCTTCAAGACTTGCCATCCATCAAAATCACAAATTGGTATAATTAAAAATAAACAAGGATACCAAGGAGACCGAGCACACCTAGTAGAGTCACAAATGCAACATTTTAAAGATAATCACTTGTTAGAAACTCACCATCCTTCAAATTTAAAAATTGGTATATTTGAAATTTAAACAAGGATATCAACTGCACAATAACACCTAGCAGAGTATTATATGAAACATTCTAAAGCGTCATCATGTTCCAACTATCAGCTGGCTGTTAAAAAGACATCAAACAAACTTGATACTTATAACTAAATTTCTTTCTCAAAAACTGTATACTTTTTTTGTACATAAAACATTGAGAAAATATTAATTCTTTACAGTCTTCAACAATTATACCAAACTACCAAGGAAGAAAGAAAACAGAGCAGATTTTAAAAAAAAAAGAAAAAAAAGTTTGAGCATACCGTTTCCTTGTTTCCCTGCTCATTCCTTTCAATTAACATGACAGTTTTCATACACGTCTCACAGAAACCTTTGTTACCTCGTACACATAAGATGACATCATCTTTAATGCACCCCTTGCACAATGAAAAGGTACATGTATAGCACAAATAATAGGCATTCTTCTCACAGTTGCTACATAGATGCCAACCTAGTTCAACAAAGTAACAAAACTTATATTAGATAGAACAAATGACCCAGGTTAACATAAATTCATATGCAGAAATTCAATGAAAAAAAGTGTATAGATGGTAACAGATCTAGAAAGAAAAATCATAGCTTCCCTAGAGTATTCACATCTGCGCATCAAATGACAATAATTACCAGTGCTACCATATGTGAAAGAGCCACCGACAAATTTTATACAAGAAACACTAAAGACATTTCAATGTGCTTGCCACATCTGCATTCGCAGTGACAGCAGCATACAACAGACAACCATCATTGTCACTGATGCTAAAATAGCACGTGATCTGTCATTCTATTTAACAGACAGGGAATTGCTGTTAAATTAAAGACCTAGATGCAATTATGAATTACTAAAACAAGAACTCAAATTTCCTCTTTCTCATGAAATGTACTTTTCAGACAAACTAAGAGTCTCTAAAAGTATGTTCTCTATATATCTAATTCAGGTGTTTTGCCCAAAACACTAAGCTTATTACATCCAATATCTCTAGAAAGTGGTTACCTCACTGAATGAGAAGCTACAAAAAGAGGAAAATCACTGTATTTTACATAGCTGTTCTGCTAGCATACAACAATTAGCACTTGTCAAGATTCAAGACGCATAGATCAGAAGTCTGACAAAGGGCATCTAGGTACTTGCAGGGAAGAAGGTTCTTGATAAAATGTACTCAGGAATCTTGCAGCTCAAAATGATAAAATATACTCCAGCTGCTGTACCCTATAATAAATTGGTTTAAATTCTCACCTCTAACTCCCCTTCTTTTAAATGTCCTTTACATGGATGAGAAGATCTTATACAATTTATTCTCATGCTAGTAAAATTCTATTACTTTTCCTTTATTCTGCTACAAACAGGCTATCATGAAAAATAATAGCTTCAGATAAAATAAATTAAAATCATATCCAAGCCCTTATATATGTTGATTGCCATGAATGACCAGTCAACTACCCTTCTTGTTGCTTACAGTTTTCTGTAAATGAAACGGTTTGAAGTAATGCAAACCATTTTGCAAAGAAGATAGAATTTATTCCCTCTCAACCAGTTTAAAAAGAATATACTCTCTTGTAAAAACAGAATATGTTGCTCTTAGCATCAATTGTTAGTTGAAAACTGACCCAAAATTGTATAAAGAGGCCAAAAGGATAGAGTTGAAGTACATTTATAACATAGCCCCTCACAGAAATATGTTTACAAAGCAATGGAAACATCACAGCTGCCTTAATGTTAATAACTGCCCTGGAGACCTCAGATATTTTGACCTTGTGATTGAAACATTAATTTTTGTTCACTTTCCACTATAGTAATCACCACACTTTTCCATTCCAATCAAACCCGAATACTGCAAATACTAGCAATTGGTTGGGTTTTTCAACAATTCACAAGTCCTATCCATTAGAGAAAATGTAACATGTCAAATGATGCACATTAAACCAACTCAATGGGCTTGCAAAACTTAAACAGTTTGATGGGCAAAAACTTCTGTCCCTTCACGCAAGCCTGCTTCGACAAGCTTTGTTGTTGTGTGCATCAAACCTTTTGCAAAGAAAAGAAAAATAACAACTTAAATACTTGAAAGCAATTTCAATTAAAAGAATGATGAAAAATTGTAAGGATTGGAGCAGCTATGGTTTGTGAATAGTTTGAAGTACTTTAAACTAGTCCCTATAAGTGGCTTTCTCTTTCTAAGTGCTGCAAGGAAGGAAATTAGGACTATCCTTTGCAAAAAGAAACACCACCCGCACTAAGTACATACACAGATACACTTTCTTACTAAAATTTACTCTCAGCCCTTGCAGTCATCTAAAAATATGAAAGCAAATTACAAGTGAAAAGAGTCAAAGGCAACATCATAAAATTCCTGAACAGCAGAAACAAGCATATTAAACACCGCACAGTAACAATAATGGATAATCAAATTCAAATAAGCTCCATCAAATAAACACTACCAAAATGATTGGTAACAGCAAGGGAAATATAAAAAATAAAAATAAAAGACAACTTACCACAATTCCATCGACCTTTAGCGCGAAAGAAAGCCTCATCTCGATTAACACAGGAAGGATGATAAGCCTTAGGACAACCCCTACACAAGCAATTATATATTAAAACCATGATAACAAAAACTCTTAACATAACAATGCACGTAGAACTAAAATTACAAAAACATAAAGCAATGCATCAACAGTTTGTTTATTTTTTCACCTGCGATCGCATAGCACAAGTTCACCTCCATCAAAGCAAATGAAACAGACATCCTCCTCCGTCTTCTTTGATGTTGCTCTAGAGGGAGCTTTGGCATTCTTTTGCCGCTTCCTCTTCCCACCACCACCACTTGTACCCACTTTCTCGACTTCCTCTTCGGCCCCTTCCATTTCATCTAACATATCCTCTGCTTCATTCTCCTTCTCCGCCATTTCCACTTTCTCATCCTCTTCCTTATCGCCTTCCTCTGCCACGTCAATCATTTCTGTCTCCTTCATTTCCCCTTCCATTTCATCTAACATATCCTCTGCTTCATTCTCCTTCTCCGCCATCTCCACTTTTGTATCCTCTTCCTTGTCGCCTTCCTCTGCCACGTCAATCTTTTCTGTCTCCTTCATTTCCCCTTCCTCATTAATAGCCTCCTCCATCCCTCCTGCCACATCAGTCGTTTCTATTTTCTCTGCCACCTTCATTTCCTCTATGTCTGTCATTTCATTTTTCTCATCCTCCCTGGTTTCCTCTGCAATGTCAGTCATTTCAACCTGTTGGGCTGGCTGCTTTTCCTCCTCCTCGTTAGCTTCCATCTTCTCTACGTTCTCTTCCTCCACAATCTCAGTCATTTCAATCAGCTCCACGGCCTCCATTTCCCCTGCCACATCAGCAACTTCTGTTTTCTCCGCTTTCCCTTCCTCCACGAAGTCAGTCACTTCCTTCTGCTCCACCGCCTCCACTTCACCCCCCACGCCAGATATCCCTGTCTTCTCCGCCCCCTCTTCTTCTTCCTTCACCTTCACTGTTTCAGCTTCCTCCACCACATTATCCATCTCCACCTTGTCCACCACGTCAGCATCCTCCTTTTTCTCCTCCACTGCATCCTTCTTCTCCATATTCTCCATATTCTCAGCCACTTCCAATTTCTCTTTCACTTCAGTTACCTCCGCCTCCACTGTCTCTACTTCCTGGCTTAATGTCTCTAATTTTGCTGCCACGTCAGCAACACCCTCCGTCCCGGTCTCAGTCTCCATTTCATTGTTTCCAGCATTCGCGTTTCCATTCACATCCTCATTTCTCTCCTCTTTAGCAACCAAATCTCTATTTTCCACTTCTTTCTCAACATCCTCTTGCGGTGCCTCAATCTCCTCCCTCTCCTCTGTAGCCTCCGCAACCTCCTCGCCTTCGCCTCCCTCGACCACGAGTGGATGAAGAGAAACTGATTGAGATTCGCCTAAAACAAAATCCTGAGCATCGCTCTTATCGAGAACCGTTGTTTCTGTTTGGGATTGTGGTGGTTGTGGTTGTTGTTGTAATTCGGTATCAGCGCCATTGAGTTGCGACTCGTGCAACTCAGGAACAGACTCGGTGTCTGTTGTGGCAGTTGTTATTGTGGTTGTTAAATTAGATTCGTTTTCGAGTTTAATAGAACTACTGGATAGATTTATTGAATTCCCTTTTTCTTCGGTTTCCATTAGAGAGAGATTGAAAAAAATTGAGAAACCTTGGAAAAAAAATGTATTTAGGGTTTTGAGTTTTCAGGTAAAAATTAGTGGCGGTTTCTTCCTAAAATGTTTACACAGAGTAACCTACCAGGTTGAGAGAAGAATTCGCAGGGAAGAGAAACTGTATTTGGATTTGGATTTTTGACTAGATATGTATACCTTGAAATGCCAGATTTATCCCTTGAGACAAATGGGCCTTATCTTGTAGGTGATTGTAGGATTAAGCCCATCCATAATAAGCGAGAGAACGGTTGTTGTCGAAAGTCGACGCGATGCCTTTCTTCTTCTGGATACAGTATTAAGTTATACACTTGACTAATTTTAATTAAATTTCTCCAATTTTCCATTTATTTGAGCTTCTCTTTTCTTA
>Ga0325411_1003328_pt1 | contig 18096 bp, 13 predicted proteins | sample PopdelMetagenome_13_FD_206181 | JGI IMG/M metagenome (GOLD analysis project Ga0325411, IMG submission 206181) | Populus deltoides microbial communities from Bellville, Georgia, United States - Xylem-PdIQD-R4 | ecosystem: Host-associated > Plants > Phyllosphere > Stem > Wood/Secondary xylem...
AATCTCAAGAAAAAGGTTAAGAACAAGGCGCATGTTGAGGCTTCAATATGTGAGGCCTATATTGTTGAGGAGATCTCAACATTTATCTCGTACTATTTCGAACCTCATCTGAGAACGAGAATCAATCGCGTTCCACGGCATGATAATGGCGGTGAAGTGCCTTCTAGTGGGAACTTGTCAATATTCTCCAATACTGAACGGCCCACACCTAAAAATGCCGTCAGAGGAAGATATTTGTCGGAAATAGAGTTCAAACAAGCACACAACTATGTTCTATTTAATTGTGATGAGCTGAAACCTTTTATTTAGTAAGTTAATGTTAATTAAACTTTGTTAGTAATATACTGTTAATTATATATTGTAATATCATACACTCATCATCACTTGTGGGCAACATCGACAATATTTGCTCTCCAATAACTCACACCTGACCGAATCCCAGATCTTTCAATTACAAGATGAACAGTTTTCCACGTGATTCAGAACACATGTAAGCATTATCACAAACTCATTCTAACTTGAAAAATTACTGTACTTATACATGTCATTACGAGATTCTCGTTCATTTACTGTTTATTGATGTACATTACATACAAGGTTTATCAAATGGAAAGGTGTGCGCCAAAGTCATTGTCTTCACTAAGCCTGGGGCCTGAAAGAAAATGTAAGTGCTACAACGGGTATTTTGTCAAAGGATATGTTTTCCATACTGAAGAATACGGGCAAGGAAGAAAGACATACAACAGCGGTGTTTGTGTTAAGGGATCCACTAGTAGTGAGTTAGAAGTTGACTACTACGGTAGATTAAAAGAGGTAGTCGAACAGGAATATCATAACGAGAAGAATAGAGTGTTTTTATTCAAATGCTATTGGTATGACACGACTGACAGAGGAATTAGAGTTGATCCGCACAATGGTCTGGTCGAAATCAACTCAAAAGCTAGACTCCGTAACATAAACAATGTCTTTGTTTTCGCAAAGTAATGTCAACAAGTTTATTACACATACACCCCTTCATTTAGAAAGGATCGATCAAGAGTGGATTGGTTGTCCATTTTAAAAACAAAACCCCGGGGTCGTGTCGAGGTTGTTCAGGATGAGAACGAAGACACAAGTGTGCGAGATGAAGTCTTTCAAGTTAGTGAGTTAGTTGAACCATATCGAGTTGCGCCTTCAATTGAATTGGAAGAAAATTCAAATTTTCGTGTCTTCGATGATAGTCTTGTTGATGTTGAGCAGAGGAGTTGAATTTTGTTTTGAGCTCTAGCGGACAAGCAAATATCGATGAAGAAGATGATATCTATATTGAAGATTGCGATGAAGGTGATGACAATTCAATTGATGACGAAGAAGAAGAAAATTCTGACTAACTACCAAAATGAAGCCTTGTGTAAAACCTTTTTTTTCCATGTAATTTAGATTATGGATGATATATTTTGTAACACAAAATATTTATTACTTGAAATAATTACTTGAAATGCCACAATCACGAAATAATTACTTGAAATAATTATAGATCATGAATGATATATTTTCTAACACGAAATAATTACTTAAAATGCCATAATCACCGAGGTCCATGCCGATGGATTTATAGCCGTCAGCATTTCACAGAGAGTTCGTAAATAATTACTTGAAATGCCACAATCACCGACGTCCATGCCGACGGATTTATAGCCGTTGACATTTGACAAAGAGTTCGAAAATAATTACTTGAAATGCCACAATCACTGACGTCCATGCCGACGGATTTATAGCCGTCGGCATTTCACAGAGAGTTCAAAAATAATTACTTGAAATGCCACAATCACCGACGTCCATGCCAATGGATTTATAGCCGTCAGCATTTCACAGAGAGTTCAAAAATAATTATTTAAAATGCCACAATCACCGACGTCTATACCGACGACTATAAGTCCATCAGTAAGTTGTCAGCGGGTCAAGTTTACCGATAAAAGTACCGACGGACCATGCGAATTCCAAAGGGTTGTGCATTAAATGCATATCTGACCGCGTTATAGTGCTGACGGAATTATCGATGGACCACCAAAAAAATGGAAGGTCATTAAAAATTTTGGTGAGAAATTCAAAATTTACCTACGGATTTTTGACATTTCACCGACAGAATAAATTAAAATAATAATTAATTTTATATCTGTCGGTGAATCCGTCAGTAAAACTGCGATATAAGTCCCCCGACCGCCTCTTTAGTTCATTTTTTCTTCTCCTCAGTTTTTCACCAATTCTTTTCCTCTCCATTCTTCAAAGGTTTCATCAACGATCTCTAACAACTTTTCTCGTGAATCTCTATCAGTTTAAAAGGTATGTGTTTCTTCTATTTCATTTTACTTTAAGGGTTTTTTTTTTTGTTATGGTGTATTTTTTGTAATGTAGATAAAGTCTATAGTTTTTTTTTGCATAATTCATTGCTAAAGTTTATATTTTTTTTTGAATTTTTTGAATATTTTTTATTGTTGTATTGACATAATTATTATTAGTTAATTTGTTGAATATATATTGTTAATGTTGAATTTACCATAGAATTAGTAATTGAATATGTTAGAATAATTATTAATTTTACTCTATTATTGCATGATTTGTGTTTAATTTTTTCCATTTATTTTGATTGTTATTCTAGAGATTTTTTTTAATTTATTGTTTTGTTGTATTGGCATAATTATTGAATAATTTTTTGAATTGTAATTGTTAATGTTGAATTTACCTTAGTATTAGTAATTGAATATTTTGGAATAATTGTTAATTTTACTCTATTATTGCATGATTTATGTTTAATTTTTTCCATTAATTTTAATTATTAGTCTACAGTTTTTATTTATTTATTGAATATAATTTATTGTTGTATTGGTATAATTATTGAATAATTTGTTGAATTGTAATTCTTAATGTTGAATTTACCTTAGGATTAGTAATTGAATATGTTGGAATAATTAGTATAGATTGGGTCAATTGGTTGTGGCTTTTGTTAATATGTACAGGTTTGTGGATTTGGGTAGTATCCAGTATAGGGGAGGTGCTGTCGAATTTTTTTTAACATTTAAATTTAATTATATAATTTTTTATATAAAATTGTGTAGATGCATAGAATGAAAACCAGAGCTGGTCGCTCACGTACGGTCGCAGCTAGTTCGTTTAGCAGTTATGATGATATATCCTTAGGTGCCTCTCAAGAAGAGGCACCTACACCACTTGCACCATCAACTGATGCTGCCTCTTCCAGCTCTACTTCACAGCGCAGAGGCTGGGTGCCTTCGCAGCGAAATCAATTTACCCGCAAATATGAGGCACAGTGGAAGGACGACCTTTCAATGTAAGTTTGTTAAGGTTTTAATTTTTTTTAACAAAAATTATAACATAATTTATGAAATAATCACTATTTAATTTATTTTATTTATTTTCAGGTTCACAAACATTGAGGCCGCCCGAGTAATATCATCTGCGTTTAAATTGTCGATGGAAATTCCATTGTTTCAATGGAGTCAGATATCCAAACATCCTGAATGGATGCCTCAAATCAATGAATGGTTTGGCAGATTTCAGGTTGGTGTTAATTTATAATTTTCAGCTTATTTCTAATAAATTATTAATATAATTGTAAATAAATTATTATTTTTATTTAAACTTGTTTATTTATACACAACACAAATTCTGCTGGGATAGTGAGCATAACACTGTTGTGAGGAGGGTATGGGAAAATCACGCGGCAATTAGGTAAGATCGAAAATAGTATAAGATTTTTTTTAGAAAAAAATTTATGTTTTGAAATGTAATTTTTGGTTGCGTGAAGTAGGTTGTGTGATTTTTTGTATGAAGCACAAAAAAGAGCAAAAAAACCCGCGAGGGATAGGAGTTTCCAAGGCTGGAACGATGTTGCGGTTTGGAGGGATTTCAAACCGATATACATCTCGGAAGATATATGGCCGCACTATCTTGAGCACGTGACGTCTAAGCGGTTCACTCGACGCTCATAGTCCAGTACTGCAACCGGAATTGGCCAATTCATGGCTCGGTGACAATGCACATTGGCGGCTCCGTTTCGTTTGCTGCACATGCGAAACAGATGGTAAGATTAATTTAAATGAAATATATCGTTAAATTAAGTTGTTAATATATCTTTTTTCATTATAGGCTGCGTCTCTTGGACGTGAGTCGAGCCCGATGGAGCTGTTTGTGGAGACGCACGTGCGGAGTCAAGATCGACAAAAGGGGGCTCAACAGTTCGTTGATAACCATGCTCAACATTTCATGGTATGTTTGTTCAACCATTTTATTTTGTAAGTTATTATGTTTATTGAATTGAATATGATGATTACTTTTTTTTATTTTCAGGAGACCTATAATAATCGGTTGAGGGAGAGATACGAGGATGATATTTTGACCCATCCGGAATTCGATCCGGATTTGTGGATGGAGGTTGGATCGTCAGGTGGTTCCGATAAAAATCGGGTTTACAGGCTCTCTAACACTACAACCGACAACTTGCGGTCGACCCGTAGTGTTTCAGCCGTTGGGAGCTCACAATCAATATCGAGCTCCCAATCTAAGGAGTTCGTGGCCTTGCAGCAACACACGGCTCAGCTCACCGATAAATACGACCACTTATCAGCGGAGTACGCACAACTCAAAGCGTTTCATGCACAACAAAGAGCAGAGTCTGAGCAAATCAAAGCGTCTCAAGCACAACAAAAAGCGGAGTATGAACAACAAAAAGCGACTTATGAACAGCTTCATGAAATGGTCATGAACATGACAACACATAGTGGAACTTGTGCGCCTAATCCTTTTTGGCCGTATAACCACCAGCCTCCTCCAGGATCTCCTCCTCCTCCTCCAGCTCCACCTTTATATTAATTTGTAATAAATATTATTTACCTTTAAAATTTCATTTAATAGTTTTTTTGAAACACATTCATTTTGTAATGAATATTATTTAACTTTGATTTTTTGTTTTTTTATGTTTAATATAAAATTTATTTGCATAATTAGTTTTTATTACCATTAATTTATATAATTTTATATTATATATTCTAAATAATTTTTTAAAAATAAATTTAGAAAAAACTATTACAAAAGGTTTTACCGACGGAAGGCATCCGTCAGTATTTGACAGTACCATTCACCGGCAGCTTTATTGATGGACTTAATCCGTCGGCATTTGACAGTAGCTGCCACACTTACCGACGAATTTACATACGGATATATTCGTTCGGCATCGCAAACACTCAACGACACATGTACCGACGGATACATACCGTCGGTAAAGCACGATATCACCGACGGAACAAAATCCGTCAGTATATTTCAACCGGGAAACTTTTTTTTTGATGCGCAAATTTCATCTGTAAAACCATTGGCAAATGGTTTTTTTGTTTTTCCGACGGATATAGCGACGGAATTGGGAATCACCGACGAAAGGAAAGCTGACAGACATAATCCGCTGGTGAAGATGTCGGTAAATAAATCACCGACGAACTGCTTATCACACACCGATGGAATAATTCTGTCGGTAAAACTGTGAAATCTTGTAGTGTCCGGCAAACCTTTGGATATCCGCCGATAAGAGTTCTATGAATATTTTGCTCCCAATGATTTGTATTTTTAATACGGAGCTATGATTTAGATTCGAAGAAATATAGTTAAATCATCCTAGATTTTGATGAGGATACTGTGGAATACGACAGTACCTTCAGCATGAAGTTTATCATATTGTTAAATAACATTTCCTTTCGATCGAGTCATTAAAGCATACGTGAGATCTCTGGAAGAACGACGTCCACAATATCTCGGCCAGCAATGACTGGATAAGAAGAACCAACCCTCTCCGTTTCTTTGATGATGACAAGATCAAGAATATTTTCAAAGTATGGAGTGAGGTATACATGTTCTTACGTCTTCACGAAATCACACAACGTCGAAGTAGTTGTTATGCTATTACCGATTTGAGTTTGTCGCCATGGCAGCTCAATCATCATTTGTAATATATTTCGTCCTTTTCTTGGTTTCCCTCCCAAGACGATTTCTTCCTCATCATCATATATATTTTTTAAAATCCTAGCGCGATTTTTCTGCCACCTGTCTCGTGACTGAAAATTGAGTCTGCATCAATTTTTTTTTTAAAAAAATAACTCGACAATGCTTCTTCCATCCAATTTAAAAAAATAAAGAAAACCTAAGCACACAAGCGTGGCTTGGAAGGTGATATTGAAGAAGTGAGATTTGAGGAGAAGCAAAGAAAGGAAAGAAAGGAAGAGGAGAGAAAATATAGGAAGAAAAACTAGAAGTTGAAGAAGAAAATAGAAAATAAAGGAATGGAGGAGGAGAAGTTTGTAACTCAGCAACTTTTATTAATATATCAAAATTGTCGAACATATGGAAAAATTACATATAAATAGTAAAATCCTAATAACAACAACAATTAGTCTTATAACACACTAAATAAAATATCCAGAAAAATAACATAAATTAAACCTAATTAATAACCCAATTAAAACCCAATGACGTAGGGGTTGAACTATCCTTGGTCATCTTTAACCATACCTATGTGTGAACCATGTCTCAGATATTTGGTGTCTTTACTAATTCTCATGAGGTTAGAAAAACTCGACCCTATTAAGTATAACTATAGGCAGTTTCAATTATATTTTTAAAGATCAGGATCAAGTTATTGTAATGTTTCTTTAGTAATTCAAGTATAGTATGAATTAAGTCGCTTTGCCTTTAAACTAAGATTCACTAAACCTCACCATTTCTCATAAAAACAACTTATGTATCCAAAATAGCATTAACATGTTCCTTTTAAACCAATGATAACAGTAATGTGATAAGGTTTTTAAAAGGATCATCGGGGATAGGCTGTTACCATTGATATATAACTAAGTCTATATTAAAAGTAGAGTTAATACTAAAGTTTGGTTGTAGGTTGATGACATGAGTATTTGATTCAACCATTTTTAACACTTTGAAGTGTATAATATTATAGAATAATATAAATTATATCTTGAGACCTCACCTAACAACTTAATCTTTTAAGCTGAGATGATTCTTTAACATGATATTAAAGTCTTACTGACCAAACAGTTTGGAGTTTGAATCTCAGCACCCCTCTTTCTCTTTTCTATTTAATATTAATTAATAGCTCAATATAGTATGGGCTTGTGCAAGTTTCACGCCCAAAGAACTTTCACTTGAGAGAGTGTGATAGAGAATAAAATAAATCATATTTTGGGATTTCACTTAATAACTTAAACTTTTAGGTTGAGATGATTATTTGACATCTAACACTACTCCTCTATAATTTTTAATTGGATTTAAGAGAATACCATTCAAGTCTAATATATATTATGAAACAATTTTCAAATTAAAAACATTATGATACTTGTGTAAATCAGCTTCAAATATGTATTGTTCGTTACTTGTTTGAGTTTATTTATTTTTTTTATGATCTCAACATGCAAATTATAAACTTAGATTCAACTAACTCAAACATCTTAGTGTGAGGAGATATGGGAAGAAGATCTTTATGCTTTTAGATTTATAAACATGAACACTAAATAACTGAGTGTGTGGAATGAAACAAACACTAACACTTGAGTGGATTAGGATCATTTTCATCATTCTTATCATGTATAAGAGGGGTCAGTGATAAGAGGACTTAATTACTCAAGATCTATTATGAGTATGTCAAGCATAAAAGATAAATAATTATAAAGCTTAGAAGAACAAATATCTTTAAACTCTTCCAACATCACACTTACCACTTTAAGAGGTTCTATTAAAGCATTTCCTGAAACTTCCTCAACAAATGAAGCAAACATAATAAATTCAACCTTAATCTCATTCTCTAACTTATTTGGATTCATTATGTTAAGTTCCTTCTTTTAAAGTCATTTTCATCAAGGTCATTAAAATCTTCAGGATTGAGTTTATACATATATCACTATATTCTTCCTCTCTAGCCATATCCTTATGTTTTTTTTTTTTTTTATGACTAGGGGTTTAGTGGTATAATTAGCTAAAATAGAACCTAAACCTAGATATTTAACACACTAAAACATTAAACTCATCTTAAACACTTCATTGATAACTCGTAAACTCTTATCTTATTTATAAAGTCAGGCACTAATAGGACTGGGTTTGTAAGGTAGAGCACCTAACAAAGTACTACTATTCCTAAATGGAGACATAACAAGGGTACTATATGGGTTTTGATATTTTTTTCATTAACTCTTAGTAACATTCATATTCTTGCTCTAAGGTATGAACTTGTTCAAGGGTAGAAACACATAAAAACGTAACTTGTTTTCTAAGATAATGTTTTGAACCTTATGAAACCTACTTAAAGTCATGGGGCTGTCTTTCTTTACAACACATCTCATCATATACTCATCAAAATATACCTTACACTCATTAGTAAATTTGTTCTCTTATCTAAGATTATTTTTTTGCTCTAAAGTATTTTTTCCTATATGATTATGGTAGGTACCTCTCTTGTAACTTTTGTTTCATTTCAAACCAATTAGTGATAAGAGGTTTACTTCTTTTTTATAAACAATCCTCAATAATTTCTTTGTAAAGTTAGGCAGAACCAATAAGTTTTATCTTAACAAACCTAGTTTTTTTATTTTCAGACAAGTTGGACCAATCAAACATGTGATCCATTTCATGAATCTGCCTATTAAAATCTAAGGATCGTGACGACCATTAAAAGTGAAGGACTCTTTTTCATTAGGTCTCATGACTTGCTCATCAAGGTTATCATGATCAAAGTAACCTAATTGGTAGTTATATTGGAGGTGTCCATGGTGAACTTTCTTATAATGGTTATTGTTATAATTCTTACCATTTTTAGAGTACCTTATTTAGGTATTCTTTAAAGGTTCAACTCTTTTGGACAAGTTAGTCATCTAAATTTATATAAGCTATAGTTTCTCTAGAATGACCCTAAGAGTATCATTAAGGAATGAGTCCATGGTAATTATAGACTCAATATTGGATTTTATACGACCATTACACAAATATAAGCAAGACTAGCTTAAGGATGCAATTGAGATCATAAGAATTCTTTACAAGTAAAAACACAATATAAAGTAAATCTCATTTTGTTTTTGTTTTTTTTGAAAAATCAATATATCAATGCCAGAATATGCCAAGAAAAACTACAAGCATATAATGTTAAACTTTTATATATAAATGGTTAACCAAACATAAGATCATAACTTTCCACAAATATAGGCAATATCTGTAATTAATAAAATGACTAGTTGCTAATTATTAATGACAAAATGGACTGATAAAAAAATTATAATGAATAATATGCAATGATATCATAACTAAAGAAAGAAAGAAAATGCTAATCTCATTTATGAATTAGGTGTTGATGTTAAAGAGATAGTGACTTATAAATAGGAGATATCATGATCAATGTGGATGGTGAAAAGTGGCTAGGATTAATTGTAGTTTAGGAAGATGACAATGATATCTATTAATGATGGTTGAATGTGGATGATTTTCTTCAACAGTGGGTGGGTGTTGGAGGGCTACTAACGTGTTGTTGGTGTGTTGCTTATGTGGTGGTGGCTTTCTTTGATGTTTAAAGAGAGGGGCTGAGTTTTTCTTTCCTATGAGCATTTGTATTTATTATCATATAACTAAATAAAAAATTATTTTTTTAAAAATGAAGTCATTACACCTAGCCTGGTCTATGACCCGGGCTATAGGTTTGGTGGGTTGACCTCTGTTGATCAAAGGTATTGTCATCTCAACATAATTTTTTTTCTTAATTTTTTAAGTCAAACCAGATTTTTACTGGTCGTCCACATTGTCTTTAAACCCGCCAAGTTGATTAGGTCAAATCAGGTCAACATTTATATGATTTAATTTGAAACCCAGTCTAGAAAAGTAGCTAGATTGAGAAGTTTCAAGGTTGCCTTATGATTGCTTTTGGTTTTTATTGAATATATATCATAAAAAAAAATATTATATTTTTTTTTATTGAAATTAAATATATTAATAAGAAAACGAAGACTTATACTAAGAAATTATTTTGTTTTAATAGAATTTAAATTATTACTCTTCTTATATATATATAAAAATATCATATAATTAGTGCCGTACTAAGTTGAGTCACATTAAGCTAACTCTAGTACAATTTAATTTGAAACTTAGGCCATGCAATGGGCTACATTCTAGGGTTAAGTCAAATTAATAAGAAAAAGAGAAACTATGATAGCAAATTATTTTATTTCAATTGAGTTTAGTTTTAACTTTTTTTTAAAAAAATATTGATATGTAATTATATAAAGAAATTAAATAGCATATCGCGACATAATATCATGTTTCTTTATTTATATTTATCCCCCAGCTTCTTGATTTAGTCTTTGGTTATTGTTAACAACTCATTTTAGAATTTGTTGGTGCATATGATTAGTAGTTAATTTTATTAAACACACATATTCAACTTTCAAATTCATGTGTTGAATTCTTGCTTAGTTCTTTTTAAAAAAACTTTAATAATGCCTACATATTTTTTTCTTCATGTTATAATTAACTCTACAATGAAGTGTGACACCATGACTAGTAGAATATAATCAACCTTCATTTGATTCACAAAAAAATATAGGTTATATGATGATATTATAATTATAAACCTAGTTTTAAGTAATCTAAACTCCATAATTTTCTATTCTTTCCCTTTTCCTCTTGCATTAGAACGTTGGCTAATTAATTTCCTCTTTGTTTTTAGTCATAAATAATCTATGATTCATTCAATTACATGATATGCCATTGTCAAACATGCATTTAGATGCCATCTTCATCATGCAACTTTTTTTTTCCTTTTTTAATGAAAGTCAATCACAATTATAGAAAATGATGCAACACTATAATTTATTAAAAGCTTAAACTATATGATGTGAAATTTGGTAGGCATGTGACTTACAAATTAACTCATATAAGGGCAATATATTTCTCCCTTATTTTACAGTGAAAAAACCCTCATAAGTGGACAACAATCAAGGAAACAAAATACGTAGCATCTAATCTTATATCATTTATTTTTATTTAGTTATCTCACTTTTAATTCTATCTATTTAAATTTCTCAAGACTTAGGTATAAAATATGCTATGTTCTTTTTTTCCCACTCTATAACAACTTTTTTGCCACCTAGCACATGATAATGGCCCCATTAATACATAACTAACAAAAAGCAAGGAGTATATCACATTAAAAAATAAATAAAAGATGAAAACTTAAATAGATATAATTAAAGTAAGATACCCAAACAAAAATTCAATAAAAATTAAGATTTTTTTAATTTCATTAGCAACGTTGTTTGTAAGAAACTACTTCTAAGAGATAGTTTTTCTTATCTAAAAAGATCTCTAAACTCCTTTGACATGTATGAGAAGCAAAGCACACCTTATAAAATTATAGATACTTTACGAGTTAAGTTGGGTTTGTTACTAACACGATGGGTTCTAAGCACTAGTTCGCCAAACACTAACACCCTTATCTAACATGTCTAGAATCTTTCCTCTAGCCTATTATGTTAATAAACAACTTATTTTTCAAGAGAGGTGTGCCAAAATAATAGTTCATGAAAAATAAGGAAAAATTGCCATTGGTTGTTCAAGACAAATAAGGAATATTCCTTGCCATCACGAAGCTAACTCATTCACCATATCATCAGTCACAAACAGAGCAAGGATGAAAATAAGTCTTTATATAGTAAAAGCATGAGGAAATATCATCACAAGGAACACTCCAAAAAAATATCATTTCATATATAAGTTGAAAAGTATTAAAGGTGTTGAAAAAAAGAAGAAGAAGTTAAGTTAATTTTCTTTGAATAACTTGAAAAAACAAAGAAGTCAAGTCAATTTTCTTTGAATCATTTAAAAATAACCATATAATAGTCATTAGGTAAAGGATTCATCTTTAGCTCCAGATATATTGGGCACTAAACTTAGTATGAAATACATGGCTAAGAAACCCTACTTGAATAACTATAATAGGCTAGGTGACCTTACTATATGGAATGTCTGGACAAGTTCGAAATTAGTCCTTTAAGACTTAAATGCCATATGTTAAATTGATTCCCACCACTATTAACAAATCTATATAGATCTAGTATACAATAGAGCATGGCTTGATTTTTAGTTTTAAAAAACTTGGTTTGAGACTTATCTTCTAATTTATCTAATAAAATAAGGAAAGTAACTTGGTATAAAATGCTTTTTCATTTTTATATTAGCATCCCTAACAAGAGAATTCTACCCACTTATTGGTTGTCTAATAAAATAAGAAAAGTATATTTGTAGACATGTCTATATATTTAACTAAGAAATTTTGAAGTTAAAGAAGAGCTAGTGTTAGTTAGGGTCTATTTTAAAGGCCTTCAGAAAAAACTGAAAGGGCTTAAGTAATAAAATGTATGCCTAAGAATTAAGCCTCGATAAAGACATATAAAAATTAAAATGCTTATGGAGAAATAAAAAAATAATAAGAATTTGTCAAAGTGAATATATATATATATATATATATATATATATATATATATATATATATATAATGCTTGTATGTATGAGGAACAAGTTGTTACAAGCTTCAATATAAATATATCCCCGATATGATGTTAGTACTCACACATTTATAAAGTTTGAACAAATAGAATCTAAAAGATTATATAAATGCAATAAGCAAATCAATTGTACTAGGTACAATAATAAAGCTTCGAAGAAAGATGTAGTGATAATGTAAGTGTTTTTTTTTTTTTACTTTTCTCTCCTCTTTTAAGGCTCAAAATATAAGAATAAAAAGTATTTATAGGGATTTAAGAATACTAATCATTATCTTTTGTATGAAAATAGTTGTTGCGTAAACTTTTACAAAAAAAACAAGATCATGCACAAAACATAATTCTCTTGGTTTTGCTTCCATCTCTGCTATTTCTTGGCTAATTTTGTCAATTTTGCTACTGTTCAACTAATTTTCAAGTTGTTATTCTATGGCTAAAACTTCATTTTTCTCAAGGATTTCATACTGAATAATGTCTATATGACCCTCATGTATGTGTGTGTATAATATCATCCTTTTAAAGTCTTTTCTAACTTGTGTAAAAAACATTATTGATTATTGTAACTCTACTTAGTTATATCATAATTTACTATAAAAAATTAAACTAAGAATCTTTACCATTTAGAGATCCAATCTCATACAGTTAATTTGAAATAATCTTTAAGAATAATGTTTTCATATGTTCAATCATATTATCTCCTTCCATGATTATAAATTATTATGCTTTCATACTTGAAATATTCATATCATAATAAATTATATCCTAATATACCTTTCACCTTGATGATGACATATTAGTAACACTATTAAAGTATAATAATAATAATAATAATCTTAACTTTAAAATCTCAATTAAATTAAATTAAATTATTTTATTAGTCTACCAAGATTGAGAGTTGGTACTGCTTGGAGTAATAAATAACACTCAACATGATTAAATAGAACATGAAAAATCACATTTGAATAGAGGAAGAAATAATTATCCTATTTACATAACCTTATTTGTTCAAAATGAGGGGTGATGACACCTATATGGGCTCGTTATATAAATCTTCAAATCACTGGGAGAACAGAACATACCTAACTTATTACTATTTCTCCAACCGGTCGACTGCCCACACCTCAAACGATCGACTACAAAGTATGTTCAACAACTGGTTGATCTATTCACTTGAACTAGTTGATCGTTTGATCAAGAAACCTAAAATTCTCGACTTGCAGTCTCAATCAAATTCTACCAAAACTAACTACAGGCTTAACAACATCAAAACAATATTTCTAACATCCTAAACCAATATCCATATTCAATTCCATCGTAATTATCAAAAAATCATCAAATTTCTCAATTCAACCTACAAGCCCTAGTATGCCTTCTACTGTTTATAATATGAAATTAAAAACAAAGTTCAAAATGATCTTACCTTGTTATTAACACTCAACAACTCCAAACCGAAATAAAATCCACCAAAGGGAATGATTGATTATTCAGAGTAGAGGAAACTTAAGAGGTTAGTAGTGTGCTCTTACATTTTGTTTTTCTGAACAATTATTTCTTGTTTTTTTTTTAATCTTTTCTGACTAAGAAAACCCCTATTTATACTTGAGTTTAGGGACTATGGCTGAACTTATAGGCTTTGGGTTCTTTAGGCTTTAAGGCCAAAACTTGGGCCTTACAATCACCCTACTGATTCAAAACTATTATAGATTTTATTGAACGCAACTCAAATTAAAATGATGACTACTTTCCAAAGAAAATACTTCTATTAATGATAGGGGTGATCATTTTCGGTTCGGTTCGGTTTTTACCCAAAAAATACAACCAAACTGAAAAAAAGACCTGAAACCGAACCGAAACCGGCCGGTTTCGGTCCGGTTTTTTATCCAAAAAACCAGAAAAACCTATATGCATTTTTTTTGGCTTTATTAGCACAGCGTCACCACGAAAAATTGAAGTTTCTCCATTTTAGCAGGATACATAGCAACCACAGAGTTATTATCATTGATCGCCTCGTCAACAACAAGACGATTGACAGACTTCTTTCACTCTAAAATCACAGTCGAAAAATCTTTCTTACCACTTTTCCTATAATTATTTATACATAAACAAGTTTGGTTATTGCACAGTGAAGACACTAAATCAAAACCCAGTAACCAAAAACTCAACGAGTATATAGTGCAACGAATCCATTCCCGATTCTTTCAAAACACAATCAAGGCAAATAAGCTCATAAGAATAAACCAAACAAGTAACAACAATCATTCTTCAAAAAACAAAAAAAAAAAACAAAAAACCTCATATATTAACAAAGTTAGGGGTTTTTCTGTTTACTTATAAACAAACTAACAATTACATCATAAGCAAAAAAAAAACGGTAGATAAAACTTGAAACATACAGATCAGTGGAAGGGGAGGGCTGGCTAGAGCTTGGATCCTCCATTGATTTTGAGATTTTGTTAGGGTTAATGAAATTGAGAGTGGTCATCTAAATTTAAATGTTTGATTTGCTTGTATTCTTCTCTCCTGAGGTTCTCTTGGGGCTGGGGGTGTGAATATTTATATTATATATTTGCAGTGTTGGAGGTGGGGTTAGCAGAGAGGAAAAGGGGGTGGCGGGTGCTTTTGCTTTGGCAGCTTGTTAGGGTTAGGCGAGAGGGGGGTAAAACTTTCTATTTATACCAATGGAAGTGGTGCTTACTGGTTAGGGATTTTTTTTTGAACCGGTTCGGTTCGGTTCGAGTTAGCCGGTTTTTGCATTAAAAAACCGAAAACCGAACAGAACCGGGGTTTTTTTTCTAAATATTACAATCGGTTTAATCGGTTTTTTTCTCGATTCAGTTTTTCCGATTAATTTTTTATCGGTTTTCTCTGTTTATTCGGTTTATCAATTTTTTTGCACATCTCTAATTAACGATCATTTATGAAAGGTGACCCTTACCACAAGTACCAAAACAAGTGCTACCTATTCCGCTTGCATTGGAGCATGACACTAAGCATTGTTTTGCCTTGGAAAAATAAAGTTCATCAATCAAGGTTTTCTGTAACAATTTATGAAGAATTATTGCTTCATTAGACAAGAGACGGGTTAGTTGTAATAAACAACAACTTACACAGGCCAGAATACTGTCATACTTGTCGGTTTGTTCCAAAAAGGCGATACTAGACTCTCAAAAAAGACGTTGAAGAAACAAGTGTTAGTGACTAGTAAGGACATCACTATATGGCATGAAACCATCCTCCTTGCTCATGAAGATGGACCTATCCCCACGACAATGCCCTAGTTGTAACATAAATTACCTTAAACCACACATCGCATCTTAATTATCTCTTGGGATATTTGGAAGAAGATGTGAATAGTAGATGGGGCAATGTAATTCCTAGTCATTCTGGGAATGTACCCTAGATGTAATATAAGTTATAACCCTTAAGTTGAAAGTTAAAATTTCAACTTTTGATTAATTAAATCAAGAATTTGACTCAATTTTGTAACAAACTAGATCAAAGAAGTCATTTCTAACAAAACATGTTTATAACTCTCCTTCAGGTCAAAGAATCATACCAGACATAATCTGAATCTCTGTGTACTTTTGAAATGGTTCTTACATGTTTTTTTGAGGATTGATGTTGGCCAGCTCAAAGGCATCTTCAAAAGGTTTGCAGACAACTGGAGTTTTTTGAAGTACTCAAACAGGATTAGACTGACAAGGATGTTCAATGATGTCAAGAATTTGGCTTTTGGATGCATAGCCGAACTCCAATTTCATCACAAGCATTGATGTCTTCGTAATTAAAGGGATTATTAGGGCCTCAAAGCTTGAACTGCTGAGAACTTTAGCCACATGTGCTTGATCGGCATTTGAGAATATCTATTACATAAAACCCAGAAAAAAAAAATCATCATCAGAACTAAGAAAGCTTAATTTGTAGTTGATTATCTACTTGTATTAAATTAGAAGGCAGCCTAAGCAAAAGACTGTCTTAGAACATGGTCAGGCTTTAGCCTCTCGAATGGCAGTCTCCCATGAACAAATCTGTAAACATGAAAATGTAAGTAAGATCGTTTATATAGCAATAATCCATTTTATGTAAAAGAAAGCTGAAGCTATATGTGGGGATATTTAACTTGGTACCTGTGATAGTCGTCGCTGTGAAAATCATAACCAAAGGCCTAGAAAGAGGAAAGAAATCGCAGAACAGCAGTAAATCGGTTGGATTTTGGTAAAAGGTTTGTCAAGATGATTTCATTCTTCTTTTCAATGACAACAAGGCCATATATACCTTGAGAGGTGCCATGGATGTGCCATAACTCTTGTACAGAACACCATTCATTTGAGAGGCTTCAGTTTCTTCTATATATACCAAGCTTCTGAATCATATACAGCAGGCCACCTTTCTACTAAATACCAGAGTTAGAAGAAACTCTTATAAATAAATTGTGCTAATTTTGATTTTTCAATATACACAAGAATTCAAGGCAGAAGTATGTGATCTATGTGAATGTGTGATTTTCACCGCAGAAGTACGATGGCTCAGTGAAGCATGAATTGAAAATTCCAACTGCTGCAGTTATTAAATTCCGCCAATTCATGATTTGCTTTTGGAGTCGCGAGAGTTCGATAGATTAATCTTATTTTATTTAATTAATTTAAAATAATATTGTTATTTAAAAATAAATAAACATTATACTGAATTGAGTATTTCTTGGTTTAGTTATAGCTCATAAATTTAATAATATTAAAGAGAGACAAAATATAATGTTTGAAAAAAGTATTTTAGACTAAAACCATATGCATCTGACATGAGATTATTAATTCATAACATTTTTCAGAACCAGAGGATATGCACAGAAAATGCAATTGATTTCACTATGTAAAAATCCATCAATTTTTGCATTGTTTGGGAACGAGTTCTAAACAAACAATATTTCATAAAAGTTTAATTTTATTTTATTTAAAATCATATTTTTAAGTTTTTAAATTGTTTTGATGTGCTGATTTTAAAAATGATTTTTTATAAATAAAAAAATTATTTTAATATATTTCTAATTAAAAAACACTTTAAAAAACAATTAATACCCTGTCATGTATGTTGTATAGGCTAGACTTAATTGCAGCCTACTTATTTAGTATAGATTAGATAAAAAAAAAAAAATTATTGAGCAAGTGAGAATACTTGTATGGGTAAAAGAGTGAAAATCAAAGGATCTAAAGTGTTTTTGTTTTAAAAACGTTTTAAAAAAATTCAATTTTTTTTTATTTTAAATTAACATTTATTTTTGTTTTTATATTATTTTAATGCGTTGATGTCAAAAATTATTTTTAAAAAATAAAAAAATGATTTTAATATATTTTTAAATAAAATATATTTTAAAAAATAATTATAACTATATTCAAGCAAGCTCTAAGGAAAAAGAGAATTTGCTTGTTGAGTGACAGAGTATGGCTCCAAGTCTTTTTCCAGCATATGTTCACACATTAATTCCTTGGACACGAAAAGCATAGAAAGT
>Ga0325411_1003330_pt1 | contig 18092 bp, 17 predicted proteins | sample PopdelMetagenome_13_FD_206181 | JGI IMG/M metagenome (GOLD analysis project Ga0325411, IMG submission 206181) | Populus deltoides microbial communities from Bellville, Georgia, United States - Xylem-PdIQD-R4 | ecosystem: Host-associated > Plants > Phyllosphere > Stem > Wood/Secondary xylem...
CTTTTATATAATTAATTTTTTTGTTTTTTATATATATATATATATATATATATATATATATATATATATATATATATATATATATTCTTCTAATAAGGTGACTATCTCTATTTCTTTAATTTCTCCAACTTTAGTGTTGTAAAGTAAAACAAAATTAAAAAAAATGCAGACTTCCTGAATTTTAAAACTAATGACACACCCTCTTTTGTTAGATGGTTTAATTTTGACTTTGTTAGGTGGACGGGAAGGAATATATAAAGTGACGAAGATGTCAATTTCATCTGGTGTATCTTATATTATTATTATTCAATTCGATTAGATTGAATTAGTTAAGAGTGTTGTGTTATGTTTGGCTGATAAAAAAAGAATTGAATATAAAAAATATATTCTGGTCATCAAAAATTATTTGCTATAGTTATTAAACTTGATTTAATGGATCAACATTGAAATCTCCAAACTCAACTCTTTATCTATCTCGAATTTAAAATTAAACCATGTAGAAGTTGTGTCGATATGACCTTGTCAATGGAACAAGTTGAAAAAAAAAGAAGGCCAAGTTCATCATGGTCAACCTGCTTAACCATGATCCTGGTTACGGACTCCACTGCGTCGAATTAATTTTTTTTATTTTTTTTATTATTGTAAAATTGAAGATACAATGAACAAAAACAAACTATATCTTGAGGCGTGTGTAAACACTGTTCTTAAGGATATTTCCTCAACACAAGACTATCATCCAAGATCCAACAAGTTCCTCCTCTAAAGATGAAGGTTACAAAAACAGTGAGCAAGATAGAAAGGAAATAACAACAAGTCTTGCAAACATAGAAAAATAATACTATAGTTTTTTCAGCACTATTTGTCTGTAAAAGTACATGGTATATATAAACTGCTAAAATGTAACAGCTAGGTAGAACATAAATTAAAAATTAAAGATATGTTACAACAGTTAAAAAAATAAGCAAGAAAAACGTTATTTACAAAAATAAGCAAGAGTTGTAGCAATTTTAAAAAGATTTATTAGAATTTTGTGGCTGTTGGAAAGTTAGTTCCAAGAAAAGCATTTTGGGTCTGACACCATTTTTAGACCTATTGGGTCTGACATGATTGTCAAACCCAAGGGTCTTGTGTTTATCAAGGTCGCTAGACCCATATCAAATTTTACTTATATAAACACTAGATAAAAACTTTTTGAAATAGTCTTCATTATTTACAACAATCCCCTACATATTTCAAAAGAGTTTTGGATATATATATATATATATATATATATATATATATATATATATATATATATATATATATAATTGTTGGATTTCCATCTATTGAGTGTAATGCATCTAACCTGGTATCTTTTGGACTATGAATCAGAACATATAAAAAATGAGATTTAACTTAACTTACATAATTATTGGTGAAATTTTTAATTTCTGTGAACAAAAAATTATTATTGTAAGTTAGGTATCTTACTAACCACATTATACCCCCATAATCTTTTACTCTTTGACTTGGTTTTGCACTCAATAAGCCATGCGCATGTCTTGTTGTTTATAAGTGCTCTAGAGATTTTTCTAGTATGTCATAGGAGCGGTCCCACTCCACACTTGTACAGGTGATTCCATCAAGTGTTCACTGTAATTTGAACACTATCCACAAGGAATATGAAACTCATTAAGAACCTTGTAGTTCATCATCTCTTTAATTGCATACTAGCACTATTCTCACATTATAGGAAATGACTTGTTTTATAGTGCTACAGAATGACAAATGACTTTGTTTTTACCCATATGAACCTAATTCATGGGATTTCCAATCATATAGGTTGGGTTACCATCATTTTGGTTTCTCATTTAAGCATAAGTCCCATTCCCCTCGATGTTTCTAATATCATCTTTTTACCAAGTGGTTTAGTTAGAGAATCAGCCAGATTCATTTCTGATTTCACATAATCAAGCAAGATAATTCCATCTTTTAGTAGTTACTTTACAACATCATGTCTTAATTGAATATGTCGAGTTTACAAGATTTATTCTTAGCAATGGTTATTGTCACTTGAGAATCATAATGCATGGATATAGAAGATGTTGGTTTTATTCCCAATGCAATTTCAGTTAAAAGATTCCTCAACCAATCAACTTCATTTTTTGCTGATTCCAAAGCTATAAATTTTGACTACATGGTGGATTGAGCGATTAAACTTTGTTTGGATGATTTCCAAGACACTACACCACCACCAAGAATAAAGATATAACCACTAATGGATTTATTCTCAGTTGAATTTGAAATCCAGTTAGCATCATTGTATCTTTCTAATACAATGGAAAATCCACTATATAGAATACCATAGTCCATGGTACCTCTCAAATATTTCATTAGTTAGACTATTGCCGCCCAATGCTTATGATTGAGATTTTATGTATATCTACTCAATCTACACACATCGTATGCTATATCAGGTGAAGTGAAGTTCATCAAATATATCAGACTCCCAATAATCCGAGCATACTCAAGCTGAGTAATAGCTTCACCTTTATTTTTCCTTAATTGAGTGTTAACATCATAAGGAGTACTCACAGGTGTCACATCAAAGTGATCAAATTTTTTAAGAAGTTTCTCTACATAATGTTCATGTGTTAATATTATACCATTGTGTCTCCTTATAATTTTAATACTCAATATTACATTAGTTTCACCCAATCTTTCATATCGAATTTAGAGGCTAAAAAATGTTTAGTGCTATCCACGACATTCATGCTAGTACCAAAAACAAGCATATTATCTACATATAAACTAATAATCACATACTCATTATTAATAGACTTAGTATACACACATTTATCAACACTATCTAAAGAAAACCCATCACTTAAAACAACTTGATCAAATTTCTTATACCACTGTTTAGGAGCTTGCTTTAAGTCATATAAAGACTTTTTCAACTTACAAACTTTATTCTTTTGACGAGGAATTATCCAACCTTCAGGTTGTAACATATATATCTCTTCTTCTAGATCACCATTTAAAAAAGCAGTTTTAACATCCATTTGATGTATAAAGAGTTATAAATAGAAGCTAAAGTAATTAAAACTTGAATTAAAGAAATTCTAGTTACAAGTGAAAAAGTATCAAAATAATCCATATTTTGTTTTTGAGTAAAACCTTTTGTAATTAATCCTGCTTTGTATTTATCTATAGAACCATCAGAAAAATAATTTCTTTTAAAAATCCATTTACAACTAATAGGTTTTGCACCTGGGGGCAAATCAATAATCTCCCAGGTTTGATTTTGTAAAAACAAATCAATTTCAACTTTAATTGCTTCTTTCTGAAACAAGGAATCAGAATAAGAAATAGCTTTAGAGTATGTCACTGAATGCTTATCTACTAGTTAAGTGAAAAAATCATTTTCAAAGGAAGTTTCTTTCCTTTGTTTCTTACTCCTCACTTCCTCAATGTGAGTTTCATCAACTCTGTTATCATTAACATGTGTATAAGAAAACTTTTCATTTAATGGATAAATGTGTTCAAAGAATTCTGTATTTTTTGTTTCAATAATAGTATTGTAATCTAGCACATCACTTTTCAAAACTAGAAACCTATATGCGACACTATTTTCAATAATAGTATTGTAATCTAGCACATCACTTTTCAAAACTAGAAACCTATATGCAACACTATTTGCAGCATAGCCAATAAACATACAATTAGAAGTTTTGAACCTTTCTCTTTTCAGGTTCAGGTAACATAACCTTAGCTAAACACCCCCACACTTTTAGATATTTTAAATTAGGAGAATAACATTTTCATAATTTATAAGGTGTTATGCCAATTTTCTTATAAGGAATTCTATTTTGTAAATGACATGCAGATCAAATAGCTTCACCCCATAAAATATCAAGTGTTGAAGAACTAACTAGCTTAACATTCATTATTTCTTTTGAAGTTCTATTTTTCCTTTCATCTACCCCATTAGACTCAGGTGAATAAGGTGGAGTAACTTCATGTATTATACCTTCCTTTTCACAATAATCATTAATTAGAACATACTTACCTCCTCTATCAGATTTAACTCGTTTGATTTTTATTTAGTTGTTTTTTTTTTACTTTTGCTTTATATAATAAGAACATACTAAAACTTCATCTTTACTTCTAAGCAGGTAGAATTTTGTATATCTTGAAAAATCATTTGTGAAGATCACATAATATTTCTTACCTCTTTTAGTCATAGTTTGTTTTAAATCTCCTAAGTTTGTGTGTATTGAGCTAAGTAATTCAGTTTTTCTTTTAACAGATGCACATGTTTTCCTAGTAATTTTAGCTTCAACACATATTTCACATTTATTTATAGATGAAGAATTTAAGCCATAAGTGAAACCAATAGAACTCATTTTCTTAAGTTAAGATAAATTAACATATCCTAATCTAGCATACCATAGATCAATAGAGTCAAGCAAGTAAGCAGAAGAAGATGCATGTCCATTCATTTCATTAGCAACATTGAGTACAAAAAGTCCATGGTAACAATATCTTTTCCCCACAAATACATTATTCTTAATCATTACAATCTTGCAACATTCAAATGACACTTTGATCCTAAATTTCCCAACAAAGCCACAAAAACCAAATTTACTTTCATATTAGGAACACGCAACACCTTATTCAAAGCCAATATTTTTCCCGAAGTCAATTTCATAAGGACTTTGCCTTTTCCAAAAACATTTACAGTTCTTGAGTCTCTAAGATAGACCATTTCTTCTCCATCCTTAAAAGGTATATAGGTGGAGAAGAATTCTTTACTTGCACATGTGTGCCTAGTAGCACCAGAGTCTACTACCTAATTTTTCTTATTGGTCACCATAGTAATTTAAAAAACAACCGCAACAATGATGTCTTCTCCTTCAACCAAGTTAACCTTAGTTTTAGGAGGATTGTTGTTTCTCTTTTTATTTCGGTATTGAGATGCATGGTGGTCAGGTTTGCCACACTCAAAACAATTTTCTTTTTTCTTAAAATTATTGGGTTTGGGTTTAAACATATTGGTATTGTTACCATTGGACTTATTATTATTATTATTATTATTATTAAATTTATGCTCATACCTTTTTTTATGTGAGCTCCCGTCTATTAAGTTTGCTTTGGTGGTCATCTCCTTTTTCTTAATAGCCTAGAACTCCTTTCTATTTATGTCTTCAATGATGATGTGAGTGATAAGATCAATCAAAGATAATTGTCTATGCTTGTACTTGAGTTATTGATTATAGTCGCTCCATGAGTTGGGTAGTTTTTCGATCAATATTCTCGGCAATGAATCCTTCAGGAAGGTTGATATTTTCAACTTTCATGTCCTCTAGCAGTCTATAATATTTGTTATTTTGAGTTTTTATATCTTTGTTACCCACCATTTCCCATTGGTAAAATTTTTCAATGATAAATTTTTGTTTTCCCACATCTTCGGTAGTATACTTTGTCACCATATTGCTCCATATCTCTTTCGTTTGCTTGTAGCTATAATATACATCAAATAACTCATTGAAGAGAGTGCTTAAAATGAAGTGTCTACAAACTTTGTTCCCATATATCCATGCCACGACATTGTCATTGGTCTTAGGATCGGTAAGAACCTATGCAACTCTATGCATATAAAGAACACCAAAGATCCTTTCTTGCCACCTTTTGAAGTTTTTTCTAGCAAAAACCTCAATCTTTAAAACGTCATGGAATGGCTTAGATAATTACATAGTGGCAGCAATAGCAAAGTTGACGACATGAGAGACGACAACAACTAAGTTCTCAACAACCATATTGTTGAGGGCAACAACATTATCGGCAGTAATGTTCCCACCCATGTTACTAAAATATATCCTTAAGATTGTTCTAAAATTAAAGATACAATGAACAAAAACAAACTAAACTTGAGGCGTGCACACATAATGTCCTTAAGGATATTTCCTCAACATAAGGTTATCCTCCAGGATCCAACAAGTTTATCCTCTAAAGATGAGGGTTACAGAAACACCGAGCAAGATAGAAAGAAAATAACAGCAAGTCTTGCAAATACAATAAAATAATACTATAGTTTTTTCAGCACTATTTGACTGTAAGAGTGCATGGTATATATAGATTGCTAAAATGTAACAGCTAGACATAACATAAATTAGAAATTAAAGAGTTGTTACAACAATTAAAAAATAAAAGAGTTGTTGGGGAATTAAAGAGTTGTTGTTTTTTTAAAAAGAGTTGTTAAGATTTTGTGGTTGTTGGAAAATTAATTCCAAGAAAAGCATTTTGGGTCTAACACCATTTTCAGACCTATGTTTTCCTTGAGTTAGATATATTGTCAAACACAAGTATTTTAAATTTGACATGTTCGCTTGACCCATGTTTCTTTGGGTCTGGCATGATTGCCAATCCCAAAGGTCTTATGTTTAATGAGGTCGCCAAACCCATATCAAAGTTCACTTACATAAGCACTAGATAAAAACTTTTTGGAATAGTTTTCATTATTTACAATAGTTATATAATAAACAATATGAAATTGATTTACCATCAACTCAATACTGAATGTTAAAATTCAATATAAAACTGCATGGGCTTACTATAACAAAACCCAGGATAAAATAAAAAAATCAAAAGATAAAAAAAACTAAAAAAACCTAAAAAGACCCAATACAAAAGGACCTAAATATGGGGGTATGAGAAACTCAGCATGACTAGCCTTGTTTCAAGCCTAGCCTAATTTTGTTTTTTGCTTTTTATAAGGGACAACTTGTTGTCGGCCTTTTTTTGAAAAAAAAATATGACAAACAATAGATTATTTTTCTTAATGTAGTTACCACCAATGAGAATCACACTCGTGACCTCAACGATGTATACGTCGCCCACACGCTTCAGCCACTTGAGCTACTACACAATGTTTTTTATTAAACCATTAAAAATATATATTAATCATATTCACTATTCATATGAACAATTAAACATATCTTCAATTTTTTTAGTTGTTAGTATTACTTGACTAATATATGATTTGATATTTTTACCATATTTTAAAAATATTTTATTAATATATATAATTATTATAAACCTTATATGGAAAAATTGATTTTTTTATTTTTTTCAAGTTTAGCTAAATATTTTACTTTGTAAATAATACAAACACTTTTTTTTAATATATATAATTATTATGAAAATTTTATATTGCAAAACCTATAAAAAATAATTTAAATCTCTAACTTTAATTTTATAATTGATGTTTAAATTATGATTTTTAACAGCAACAACAATAATAAATAATTATTGGAAGAATATATAATGATTAATGATTATTAATTAAGAAGATGTACAATTAGTATAGTAGTGCTCCTAAGTATTATATATAACATCTCTCCATCAAATATTAAACGGTATATGATATAAGATAGGTGATAGATGTTGTTTTTTTTATTAACTATTTAAGTCAATTAAAAAGTAATAAACACATAGTTTAATAGTATATACATGATTTTTAAAAATAAACCTTATCTTGAATGATTTATATATAACCATTGTAGTCACAAATTAAAAAACAAAAAACCAAAAGGAGAAGGAAGTTCTTATGTGCCCTAGGAATACATCACTATTCATTGGAACAGTGATTTGAAAAAATTACTCCTAGCCCAAAAAATCTTTAAACTAGGCATTGTGGATAAGATGATTTTTTCATCATAATACAATTCTCTTTAACAATTTATACAATGATAAATTGATAATTTTATTTTTTAAGACAATAAAAAATATACTAGTACGACCCCTATGCCTTTCAGGAGATGTATGCATATCCATCTAATCACCTAATGCCTCCTTCTAGCATGATGTTTGGAAGGTCTAAGTGCCCTTTATGTGATTGAGTGGCGTATGCACCAAATATGCCTGTGGTTTGGCGTCATTGATAATTTTTTCCCTTTCATTCTTTTCTCTCTCATCCTCAAATCTAACGTGTACCCCTTTAAAATTTCAGACAAATCCTTTCAAATTTTTTTTGCTTCACATTTGATCCATTTCCTTTTGATTATAGTTATTTTTTATTTTGAATAATTTTTCAAATTTGATCCCTATTTTTTTTATAACGATTTGTTTTATTTGGGATCATTTTTTATATTATTCTTTTTTACAATTTCATCCTCTATAGTTTTTTTCTATCAAATTCGATCCATATTCTTTTTTATTGCTATCTTTTTTGCCTTGCCAAGTTTTTTAAATTTCATTCTCTAGGAGGTTTGCCATAGTTTTTTTTTTTTCCTTTTTGAAAACAAATGTTTTATTTCACCTTTTTTTTTAGAGTTTAGCTTTATTATTTTTTATAATTTTTCTTCTATGAGCTTAGTCTCTAGTTTATGACCAGAGTCACTGGTTTCAATGGTTCACCCAGCTTGACTTTTGCTTTTGTTTGTCCTTTTTTAAAAAAAATTTGATTTTTTTCAATTTCATCATTTAACATTTAATATATTGGCATCATGCCTTTTTTTCTCATTCCTTTCTATTGGGTTATCCCGATTTTGCGTCAATGATTGTGAGGTTAACGGGTTAACTCAAGTTGACTTAGATTTTTTCATAGCTCTTCTTAAACAAATTTCTTTTTTTCATTTTTGTCTTCCAACATTGAGTTGTTTGATAATTAAGTTTCATGATTTTATTTAATTTGCTTTTAAATGTAGTTACCTTGGTATAATGACTAGGTCAGACATTTTGCTTCTTGGCTCGAATGGGATCAAATTAATTTTTTTTTTACCTTTTTTCATAATATTTTTCTTAATTTTCATCCTTCAATATTTTATTTGCTAAAAGTTGAGCTTCAACTTTTTTCTTTTTATTTTCCTTTCTATGTAATTATTATGTTCTCATTTGATTTATTAGGAATTGTAATTTGGACTTTTTTTCCTTGTTTCATTTGATGAGTTGTAAGTTTTAGAGATTAGATCAAGTTTAGGAGATTTTTCTAGGTTTTCTTTGTTTTTTTAAGCTGAATGTTCTTATGTGTTTTTAGAGTTTTTCTTTGTTATTTTTTACGGTCTGTCGTTTATAGGGTTAGTCCTGGTTCATGACTAGAATCACCAGTTTTGAAAATTAACCTAAGTTGACTTTTGTTACTTTTTTGTCAATTTTTTTTAAAATTGATTTATTTCAATTTTAACCTTCAATATTTGATGTATTGGAAATTAGTTTTCATGCCTTTTCTTTTCCTTTCATGTCTATTAGGATATCTCGATCCTGAGGCCATGGTTATAGGGTTAACTAGGGATGACTCAAGGTTTTTTTGTTATTTTTTTAATGAATTTTTATTTTTTTATTTTTATCCTTCAACATTGGGTTGTTCAATAATTGAGTTTCATGATTTTATTTAGTTTGCTTTCAAATACGGTTACCCTGACATCATGACTAGGTCAATGAGTTTACGTCTTAACCTAGATGTGCTCGAATCAAGTTTTTTTTTTTTTTATTATATTTTTTTCTTAATTTTCATTTTTTAACATTTTACTTGCTAGAAATTGAGATTTTTCTTTTTATTTTGTTTTTTATTCATTTTATTTATTAGGAATTGCATTATAGACTTTTCCCTGTTTTTTTTTCTTCTATGAGATTATCACAATCTTATACTTATGGTTGCCAGGTTAGCGTGATAACCCTGTTTAATAGGCTCTTTTTTATTTTTTTAAATTATTTTTTTTCTAGTTTTGCCCTTTAACATTTGATAGTTTATTGATCTTGATGAGCTTAGGTTGGGTTCTTTTTACATTTCTTTTTTTGTCAAATTTCTTATTAGTTTATTTATTGTTATTGTAGTTTTTCATTCATATCATTTAAATTACCAATTGAAAACAATGACTCGAGTTTTGAATTACCATTTTTTGTACATAAAAAAAAATTATATCGGAGTATGAGTGCAAAAAATATAGTGATTTACTCATATAAATTTATATTTTTAAATTATATCTACTATTAATATTCTATCATGATTTAAACAAATAAGATCATTGGTATATGAGATTCTTTATAATAATTTATTAAGATATAATTATACAAGGAACTATGAATGTTATTTTCAAGAGACAAAAAAATCCAAGTAAAGTTGGGTTCCTTGACAAGTGAAAAACCTCCCTTCATCTAGTTGTAATGTCCAAGATCAAGTTGACCTTCAACCTATAAATTTTATAAATGAGTAGTAAATTTTTTTAAATGAGCAGTAAGTAGTAGAATTTTATAATTTCTCTACTTTCATTAAGGATGGACATGTTTGTTTACACACACACACACAAACTAAGCTTACTTATGAAACTAATTATATATAAACATTAGGAAGCTAGTAATTAGGACATTAACTCTAAATCCCTATACAGGTTATCTTGAAATATTAACACTCCCCCTTATGTTGGTGTATAAATATAATATATGCCCACTTATTTAAGTGTGTATTTGATATTACGGTGCAAGATGCTTTTTAAAATATCTTTTCGCTTGAAAATGCATTTAAATGATTTTTTTAGAATTGTTTTTTATTTTTGACATCAATACATGAAAATCATCATAAAATACTATAAAAATATCAATTTGATGCTTTTTTAAGCCAAAAGCACTTTTGAAAAGTACCTAAAAGTAAAAGCATAAGCTCTCCCAAGATAACCTTAAAAATCTTAAAAACATTAAACTTGAAATTGCTTTGGGTTTAATATTGGCCAATTGATCCTCAAATTTGATCTTAAGCAACTCCATTTATCTTTTTATCCAATTTCTCCTTAATGAAGAATTTATCTACCATTACTAGAATATTGTGTATCACCGAAAGAATATTTTGTTGGTGTCTAAACACTGATTCAATTGGAAATAAAATTATCGACAAAATAACAAATGAAACCATGTCGTCGGAAAATATATCATCGGTGATTTCTATTATGTCGGTCAATTCATTAGTAATATAATCACTAATGGATTTATAGATAAAATTTGCATGACAAACAAAAATAAACATTTACCGACTTTAATTTTGTCGGTAAATTCATTGGTGAATACAAATTACCAACCAAACTAATTCATCAGAGATTTACATCTAACAGTGACAAGTCCTGTAATTTTTTTCAAACTGTCTAGAACTCTTCGAGAGACTTAGTCTATTGGTAATTTTGTTGGTTTTTAGAATTCCATCTATAATTTCATCGGTATGATATGTAATTTTTAAAAAAAACTAAAATAAACAGTACAACTAAAAAAAATAAAAAAGAATTAAATTAAAATAAAAAAGTAAATTTTTATTATTAATTTTAAAAATATTATGAAATAAATTTTATCCATTTAGTGGACAGAAACAGAAGGAGGAGGCAAGTTTTCAACAAAACTAGGGGGCAATAAGGTGGAGCATAGGTACCAGTGAGGGTTTCCAACAGTTGCTCGAGGACTTTCACTTTATCCCTCAGTTTGACCGTCTCAACTCTAAATTGGGTTGTCTCAGCTTTAACCTGTTTTTGTACAATTGCCTGGACAAATGAAGATTTCTAGCTCAATCCCGATTCCGAGGTCCCAATGTTCATGACACTATTGCTGGCTCGCATATCCTCGGTTGTAGTGTTGGAGATACTGTAAACTGAATTTCTATCGCGTGAACTGGTAGATCCAACCTCCAACCACAAATCTGAATCGAGTTTTGGATGGTTCAAAGGATCATCCTTGTATCTCTCATGTAATCATGTGCTATATGTTTCATGTGAAAAAAAAAATCAAGTTAGAAAAAAAACTTAAAAAATATGATATCCAACTTACCACGAACTTTTGAGCTCGGATGTCTATAAGTTGTGGCACCCCTTTCCAACGGTTCTTATTCCACATGTGGGTTTCAACAAGACGCTCCATCGATCCTAAATCGCGCCTAAGCATCGTAACCTATAAAAGGAAGCTAGTGCTAGTTAAACATTTTCATATAATATAACAATTTAAAATAAATTATCATATAAAACAAAATCTTATCATTTGCTTTGCATGTGAAACGAACATATTGGATCTGTCAATATGCATTGTAATAGAATCATGAATCTCCTTGGTTCGATTCTTCAAAAGAAACGGTGACAAACAAACTACATATACTACACAAAAATACCAAAAAATTAGAAAGAAAAAAATGGGTTATAACAAAAAATAGTTAGGTTTGCTTACTAGATGTGATAAATCTTCAAAAACAATTGAACCAGAATAGGGATACTGATAGACTAATTGTTGGGGTGACCGGATTTGTGATGATGAGAGCTTGATTTATGATAAAATAAAAGGGGACGAGTGTTGTTTTTTGTAGAAAGAAGAAAAAGAAAGAAGAAGAAAAAATAAGGGAGGAGGGGTAATATGACAGGTTATAACTTACATATTACTGACGGATTTCGCAATAAAAACTAGTGACTATACTTTTTAATCAGGAATTCTATCAGCAATATTGACACGTTAGATTTGCTGATAAAAATAACAAGGCAATAGCTGCCCAATTTGTTTTTCATTCCTTAAGTTTCATTAGTAATTATCTTGTTATTAACCGATGGAAATATTTTTGTTTGTGAATATTGACAAAAACATTGACATCATGTTTCGTAGGTAAATGTAACCATAATTTATCGACAATATTTTTTTCATCGGTATTTTCATTTGTATTTGACAATTTTTCTAGTAGTGTACCTCTACATGTTTTGTACGATCATGTAGAATTAGATTATGAAAAATATCACTTGCTGCTTTATTACCATAATATAGTTTAATTGGTTGCCTTGATGGATAGCCTAAATCTTATAATAGAAGTCTTAACCATAATGTTTTACAAAGTCTAGGAACCATACCTTTGAATTTAGCTTCTGTACTTGAGTGAGCAATAACATATTATTTCTTGATTTGCAATATCATGACACATTACTAGAAACTACATGTGATCTTAAATATAAATATAATAATTTGTTGAATTCATAATAAATTAAATTATTTAATTTATTCCATCTTGTTTTAATTAAGATTATGATTTATACTTGAGCTAACAAATTAGGAACTTAATGGATCACAAACATTATAGATCAATTATAATAAATTATACTATGATGATTAATGAAGTATGACTTGATTACAAACAAGTTTTAGAATTAAGGACTACTAAAGTGTAATTAATATAAGAGATTATAACTCTAGATCTAGAAAAATCAATTAAGGATTTTATTGCATAAATTTTTAATAACAGTTATGAAATAAAATATATGATATTTTTAGAGACCAAAGTAATATTTTACCATTAATAGAGATTTTATGTTTTCTCTATAAATAAGATGTCATATTAAACAATTAGATGTCTTGTAGTTTTTGATAATCCAACATTGAATAATTAATCAGACCCTAGAAGAAATAATTGATCTTTAGATAATTTTTTCTCAATTCTTAAATAACCTTAAACTATCTAATAGGATCTATGAGACTCTTGACATATTGAAAATTACTATTTTCACTCTATTCATGCTCTTTTAGGAAACCCAACATTGAGTTATATTGATTTTGGTTATAAGTGAAAATGTCTTTATGTTGTCGATCCATAGGCTTAATTGTAATATTTCATCACCATTCTTGCTTCAAAGAGTTAAGTTGTGCCATCATCCTTGTACTTTGTAATGTAAATCCTTTGACATCTATATATGGCAGAGTGTTAATGAGTTATATATATATATATATATATATATATATATATATATATATTGGCAAGGATTTCATCTCTTTATTTATAACTGCCTTTTATTTTAAGTCGGTTAAGGCTCCCAACACAATATTAGAAATAGATACAAAAAATAATTGATTTGTAATGAGAATTTTGATTCTAACAAATAATGGTTAAACACATAATGACTCATATGATATTTGACTTTACTAAAAACTTTTAGGGTCATATCTTAATCTTATAGGTGTTCATCACCATTTTGGTTTAAAATTACACCAATCAAATCCAATTCACCTTCTTCTTAATTATCTAGTCTAGTTTGTGAATAGTCTGGAATCAAAATTTATGTCCAAAAAATCATAATTTAGAGTCTTTTGGCTTTATTTGGATAAATTTATAGTGGTGTTTATAAAGTAATCTTTTGTTATTTCTTTTGGAGGGGTTCTATATAATTTTGTGTTTAAAAATTATAATTTTTTACACTTTAAATACTCTATTTCAGTATGTAAACTAAAGTATATGAATTCTAATATTTTCCTAGAAAAGAAGTTGTATTTTAAAGAAGTAACCATGTGTTTCTTATACCCATTTCCTCATTATTTATTTTTGCATTGTTTTAGTAGTGTATTAAATTAATTTGTTTAAAATGGTTTGGTGAAATGTTGTTGAGATGTTGATAAGATGTGATCCGTAATGAATTGGATTGAAAATTAAGTTTGATTTGAGCATTATTATATTAATGTCGACACTTGAAAATTTTAAATATTAGGGGAAACTCTACTAAAGTTTTGGTAGGTATTATGATGATTATAAAGAAGTAAAGTTTCTAAAAATATTACCCTGGTTTCAATAACCATGAATTCATATTATGTTAGAAGTTGATGTCTTCATATTATGTTAGAAGTTGATGTAAAATCTGGGATTGTTATATTATTTAAGAAATTTATAACAAGTTAAAAATATAATGATGGAACAATTAGAGAAAAATTTAAATTTAAAGTATTAGTAAGATTCAAAGAACTTTCCCTAATAATTAAAATCAAAGTACTATTAGAAGTAGAAATAAATTTTTATTAGGACAAATTGAGAGATGAAACATGTTTAGAATCAATTGTCATATAATTTGTAGCACAATCAAGTTATCACTATTATTTATAACTACTACTAATGCAGAGGTTTTTTCAACATCAACTTCTATCTTTGTTTCAATAATTGTTGTTGATGGGGTCTTTATGGAATTTTTCTTCCACAAATCACGAGCATGATCTCACAACTTTGGATATCCATATGGTTGTAATACCAATTTTTGGTATGACTCATCTAATTGCAATTATTGTATTTGTAAGTAAACTTGTTCGCGCCATTATTGTTTTTAGACATGTTGGGCCTAAATTGGTCAACGATTATTATAGCAGTCTCAAATGCTTTAAGTGATTGATCAACTATCTGTTTTATCTTATTATCACGCTTGAATGATGCTAGATACTAGTAATAATCACATTTATCTTATAATAATCATATTTATCTTATAATAAACACATATGTTTTCCTAGTTATAGACGATGGAATAAGATGCTCATCAATTACAATCAAAATATCATTACAAAGGTTAGTAACTCTCCTTACTCCTTTTTCCTATACTCTTTGATCCTTTTCACATATTCCTTTTTTACTCCTCTTCCATCTTTGTACAAATCACATTCTTACAATTCATAGAGAATAAATGTCTCTCCTTTATAGTTAATTCATCATAAGTTTTGCCACTTTCTTCATTACATCCACTATTTTTAGCACGCTTGTTGAGTTCGGCAATGTAGAAGAAGTTCTCGTGATCTTTTGATAAATTCATATTTTTTGCTAATCCTTTTCTCTTTAATTTGAGATACCCAAATCAATCACAAAACAATAAAAAAGTATATTTTTTTTCTTTTTATGTGAATCATAACATCTCAGTTACTGTTCATGGCTGAAAACACCAGTTAAGTTGATCCAAGTCCAATAGTTAATGTTTTTAGATTATAAAACAAACATGTCTATAAAATTTCACCTCAATCAAACCATGAATGACTCCGATCAAAGTGTATGATCCAAATTGAATGAATCTTCAAATCATTGTTTCAAGAAGTTACATATTTTTCAAATCTCTCTTTTTTTTCTCTAGAAAATCACATTTAAATACAATATGTTTCTCTTAATATATCAAAGAAAGAATGATTCAATGTGTTTTTTTTTTTTTGTAGAGGATTTAAAAACTTTTAAAAGGGAAAAATATATAGGAGAAAAATCATGGGTTCAAGGATTTCAGAAACCTAGCTCTGATATCATATTTTTAATAGATAGAAAATACTCTTTTGATTTTTTTATCGAGAGAATAAGGTACTATATGTATACAATACTAATTAAGTTAACTTAAAAAATTAATTATATAGGAAACTCAGGAATCTAATAATCAAGAAATTTAATTTAAATACCTATACTAGAAATCAAGAAATGTCATCAAAATATTTTGACTATTGTACATTTTAATGAATAAATTTTATACCATCAAAGAAGTAACTACCAATACTTAATACATATAAGAGAAATAATTACAATACATATATATAAATACAGGAGAAAAAGATACAAAAATAGAAAGAAAAAAAAAAAAGGAAAGTTGAAAATTTTATTTACAAATCCAAATGAAAAATATTAAAATCATTGTCTCTTTCTTAAGTTGAACCAAGGAGTAACTATTACTAAATACTCCCAGAGCATTATAAATCTCAATGAACAATGGTAGTATTGATGACTCTGAGAATCAATCAAAATGCTGCCACGTGCAAGCTATGCTTAGGCTCTTCTCCATTTGAAGTCACAGTCTTGTAACCTAAACAAATTTTCGTATGAACTCACTGCCATTAGTAGCACCAACACCAGCACTGCTGAAATGCTATCTTATGATAACACCTGGTACTAGTAAGCTAGTGCTCATACAAGTTTCCTTTATGCATCCTTCCCTTCTGGAGTTTTTATCATTACAGACACAGGAGGATAAGGAAGTCGGATATGCCCTCATTACCTGCTTCTTGAAGTTTAGCTAACAAATTACTAGGTTTCTTTTTTAGTGCATGCTTTCACCTGTTGACTTTCTACGCCTCTTGATGAAAAACTAGTCGAAAGATGAGGCCCAGTGGAGACCTACTCTATTGACATCTAGCATGATCTAGGCTAGTGCCTGTTACTAACCAAATTAATTTAGACAGTTTTTGCGGAAATATAATTAGGGATGTACATAAAGAGAAGCAGATGAAAGTACTATAGGTGTTATCAACTTGATGATTACGGCTATTGTTAGTTTCAATTAATTTTCTACCTAGTCAAGTAGATAGCTTCATAGGTTAATTATGTAAAGAATTTTTCTCTTGTTGAACTTCCATTAAAAAAATATTAACCAACCAATTACGTGGAAATATTTCTTTATTATAAAAAAGTGGACATTAGTTAATTAGTAATGGTTGTCTAATACCATCCCCACAAGTAAATGTATTCCCGAACTTGTGTAGTCAAATAAATACCATTTCTCATACCTTTGTTTCATATAATATTATAAAAAATCTATTTTTTTTTTCTTTTAAGAAACGAATTTACCATACCTTGAAATATGTCATGTAGAGACATTTATTTATATACTATATTAAATATTTGTTTTGCATAATGATAATTTACAAATAGAAATATGTAAAATGGTTTTTAGAACACTTTTTTATAGTGTTTGATAAGTAATCATGTGAAAAGTATAATGGTAGTCGAATAATAATTGACGTGAAATATTTTGAAGATATATTTATAAACCAAATAAATAAAATGATTGATAAGCAGCAGTAGCAATTGAAGGAGTCAAGTGATGAACTACAACAACGGGATGAGCAACAGCTGGGGCCGAGAAGATCATGCAGAATTCTTAAGAAGAATCGCAGGTTTATTGAGCTGTGAAGAGCCAGTCAAGGGAGGAACGAGTCAAGGGGGTCTTCTCACTGCAGTGCCTTAGTGCACGGGAGGAAGGAGTCAAGTTTTATTCAGCAAATAAATGCCAGCTATGTAGCAGGAGTCATCCTGATTTTATGTAGTCGTGCCAGTATTTTAGAAAAGTTGTTATTTCAATTCCTATATTTAAACTCTGCTATGAGACAGAGAAGGCATTCATTCAATATTCAATAAAATCAATTGTGGCTTATTCTCGCCCAAAGCAGAATACATTTGTGTTTGTTTCTTGTCTTTAATTACTTGCTGTGACAGGGACCTATCAATTGGTATCAGAGCCTGGTTAACAATGACAACAAACAAGGAGCGGATAGAAAATTTGGAAATCGGATTGGGAGGTCTGCAAGATGGAATGAGCCGAATGGAAATTACTCTT
>Ga0325411_1003332_pt1 | contig 18089 bp, 7 predicted proteins | sample PopdelMetagenome_13_FD_206181 | JGI IMG/M metagenome (GOLD analysis project Ga0325411, IMG submission 206181) | Populus deltoides microbial communities from Bellville, Georgia, United States - Xylem-PdIQD-R4 | ecosystem: Host-associated > Plants > Phyllosphere > Stem > Wood/Secondary xylem...
GCATTCGGGTTGAGAAGTGGTTAGAGATGTTAGGATTCAGACCAAGACCTAATATAAAACACGTGTGATTCTGTGTGAGACTAACTCTAGACGTACGACCGAGAGTTGATCCAAGACTTAGTTCGGGACGCTCAGGGTGCGATTAAGACTAGGTTTATGGCACCAAGGGTTTAGTCCATAACTGGTAATGGGGTGCCTAGGAGGATTGAACCAATTTCAGGGCACTTACGGGTCTTTCAAGGACCTCTGCGTCAGAAGGTCGAACCAAGGCATGATTTAAATGCTTTGCTTTTAGGATGGGATGTGTTTTGGAATGCTTGGTTTGGAGGCTTGTGGTTTGGACCAAGACTATACATTGAATCGAGACATGGTTTGAGTCATGCAATGTTAAGGCTAAGAACAAGTATGAGGAGTTCAATAATTAGTTCGAATCACTCGACGTTCAACTTGGATAAGATCTAAGGTGTCTAAAGACCAGGTCCGAAACATCCATGATATATATTGGGATTAGGTCTGAGATTCAATTGCAAAACATTGAGGATTGAGTTGAGATCTACTACAATGCTCTAATTTAAGGAATTGCCTTGAGGTTATTGGAAAACTTGTTTAATGCATGGTTAATGGGCACATTTGATACCAAATTAAAAATGAAGTTACTCACTTTTTGAATTAAAATTTTATTGGAATTTAAATAAATTATAAATGAATGAAAAAATAATCTCAAATAACTCTTAGTTGGTATGTCTTGGAGAAACTTAAACCCTCCAAAAACTTTATCCAACATGGAAAAGAAACAAATTTTCACACCCAAGCTTTTAGAACCTAGAGGTCTAAGTAAAGTGAGATTGGGCTTAAACTCGTATATGTGCATGTGCGGCCCGGCTTGGCTGAGCTCATGCTCAAACCTAGATTTTAGTTCACTATAAAAAAAAAAATTAAGCTACAATGGATTTTTTTTTTTTCTAGCTTAAATTTGGGCTTGGGTACGAACCATATAGACTTATTTCTTCCAGCCCATTTATTTGTCTAGCTCGTGAATATAAGAATCTGATCAATTTTTTTCAAAATAGTTTCTTCAAAACCTAAAAAGTTTTTTCAGCTAAAAAATATTTAGATTTAATTATGGTCTTACATAGAGTAATCAAAGCAATAATGAATAGAATATTATCAATTTTGATTCTTAAATTTTTTTTCATAAAAACAGGCTAAAAAGGTGTTTCTAGTTGGTTTTTCTATATTGTTTTTAATATAATTCCTGCAAAGAATTTACTCTTCTCCAACTGATTTTCTGCATACCCCTTCCTATTTTAAGATCTATTTATACTTTTTGTTTTTTTTCTAATTTAGAGCTTAGGTTTCATTTTGTAAATAGATTATTGAGTTATAATTCTTTTAAGTTCATTGGATCTTATTTAGGAGAGTATTTAAATAAGATAGTGTTGGCGGAATCCTGAAAGAGTTATTAAGATCAAAACTTTTACACCAAGTAAAAAGAAATAAAGCTTTAAAGACAAAGAATTAATACTTGATAACAATAACTTTACATATTTACGAGTGATTTAACAAATATCTTACACGAGTTTTTCTTTAAATATAATTAGTATGCATGTTAAGATTGTGTTTTAACTTTTTATACAAGTTTATATATTCTTTTAGTAAGCATGTTGTCATTTTGTAATGATTGCAAGTTTACCATGTTCTTATAATAATACATGATTATAAACAAAATATACAAGCTCAATTGTCTAATTCATCTAGTATAATTTAGACAACAATCTTAAGGCTTTATTGATAATTAGACTTTGTTTAACTTATAGCTTTTCAATTAATTCCTTGCAACTTATGTTTACATGATTCTATATGATGTTATATATTTCAATTTGCATGTTATTGCATTCCTAATACATTATTTAATAATCCAACATTAAATTAAAGACCAACTTTACAATATCGAATTTTAGGTTGTTTTTAAAAAACTCAAAATATTAGAACCAAAAACAACATTTAAAAAATAATATAACCTCATCATGCTTATATTGTTTAAATGGAATGAAAGAGTTCAATTTGGTCCCTTAATTTTTAACTTCTAAAATTCAATCCCTATTTTTTTTTAGTTTTTTACAATTCGATCGTTAAATTTGTTTGTTTGTTTTAATTGTAGTATTTAGATGTCTCTAAATGAGAGAAACAAATCATCAAAAAAGAAAAACAAAAGCTCTCAAATAGTCAAATTCCATCCACAAGTAATTATGATTTTGATGTATATAGATTCATTTTTAAAATATGAATTCAATGGAGGTGGTTGATATCTTCAATAATTCCCAACAAGGTAGATCATAACTCAACAAAGTTTTTAATATGATTTGATTTTACATTTCTTATCCAATTAAAAGGTGTTTTATGGTTTAAAATTGGGTTTTAGAGGTTTATAAGGTTTTACCATATTTTTAGGTTAAAATTGATTTTCAGAATCCAATAACTTTTATCCTAACAAATGTTGCAAGTGGACACGCGTTGTCTGCCCAAGCAGAATGATGCATCATTCATGCTATTTTGAAAATATTATATTTAAGGTTGGACACACATCTTATTTGTAAATTAAAAAAAATCAGACATTTGAGCCTAGCCTAGTTTTCAAGCCCACCATAATTTATAATTTTAGGCTAGACACACATATTTATCCTTCAACTTAAGCACACTTGGCTTTGTGTTTAAAATGGCCTTTGAAAAAAAATTTGTTTGATTTTTTTTAATATTATAATAACATTCACTTTGAATAAATTTATTGGAATAGGATTTAAATAATATAAACAATTACCATAAAAATAATTATAAATAAACCTAATATGCTTTTTTTTCTTGAAAACAAATTCTCATTAACATTCAATATGAATAAAATATCTATTTTTTATTGTAAATTTCTTACATAAACTTTCTCGCATTTATTATTCTTATATTTTTTACAAATTTGCATAGAAGTTTTTGATTTATGCTTTTTTTTATTTCAACTTGCTTTTAAAATTATAATAAGTTTTAATTTTATAAACAATATTTTTAATAGAAAAATATTTTTCTCAGAAACAATGCATGAATAAGAAAAGAAATTTTGATTCAACAAATATATTACTAATAATAGAGATATGTTTCTTTTAAAATAAAAACAGTACACTAACAAAAATATATATAATTTTGACTAAAAAAATACATTTTTCTCTTGAATTCAAATCTTTGTCTTTCTCACAAATATCCATTTAAATTATTTTATAATTGAATAAAAAATTAAAAAAATTACATAAACATGAAATTAAATATTTACATGTTCATCTATCTTTTGCTTCTTATAATGAAAAACAACTTCCTACTTTAGTTTTTAATTAGCATTAACAACTCTTTTTATATTTTTTCCACATATTTTACAATATATTTTATAAAATGTAGACATTATCATTTTAGTTTTCAATTAATAAATTTTTTTCATACTTAAAAACACATCCACAATGTTTATGCGCTTCTTCTTTTACATTACAAATTAAATTTAAATCCTATCCATATCATAGCACAATTATATTAAATAGTGGTTAACTAGACTAGAAAGTGCTGAAATTAATTTTAATAAAAATTAATTGGTGCAACAAGACTTTCTAATTGCTACATTGAAAAATTTGTTCTCTTAATTACTTAAGATATTCATGTACAAGCTAATTAATTTTGTTTTCAGTTTTATAATTAAACAACAATGTTGTTAAAATCGTTTAAGCAAATGTTTTGGTTTTATTATTAGTATCAAAATTCTCAATATTAGAGTATCTCGGTGTTAAATATAACACATACATAATGAAAAAAATATTGAAAAAATTATTTCAAGACAAACAAATTAAAACCTAATATCCAGAGATAAATTGGAATACACAAATAAAAAAAATAGATCAAATTGAAATCATTATTAGCATTAAAAAAAACAAAAATTATAAACTTGATTTTAAGGATAAAATTGAAAGACATAAAATCCTTAACAAAAGAGAAAAGAAAAAAATAAGAAATTAAAGGTAGAAGGACTGAATCGAAATACCTTATATATACAAATTAAAAATCAAAAGTTAAATTGAAAATAAATAAAACTTCAACAAAAGAAAAAAATGACTAAAAAACAGCAATCAAAATTAAAAGATCTGAATTTAAAAAAAAAATAGCAATGAGGATCATAGTGTATTTATCAGGATAGGAGAGAGAAATAAAGGGGAAAAAAGAAAAAATGGTCATCAGTGAGATAGTTCTTTGATATGGTATCAGAGTCTTGATGATCAGGCGGTCACGAGTTCAAATCTCACCATCCTTATTTATTTGATAAAATATTAAGCACAATATAGTGTGAGCATGTGCAAGTTTCACATGAGAGAGTGTGTTAGAGAATAATATAAATTATATTATAGGACCTCACCTAATAACTTAAGTTATTGGGTTGAGATGGTTCTTTGACAAATACAATTTTTTTTGCAATTCGACAAGATATGGATACAATTCATTTAGCATTCACTACTTTTTTCTACCCGAGTGATGTTCTGAGATCATTCTAAAAACTTATTTTTATTTAATTATATAATTATTAAATTGAATACTTATAATAAATTCAATTATTTAAATATCTTTTTTGTTATTGAAGGAATAGCCTTTCATCATATTGCAATAGGGACATTGGACATATTGGTTGTCTTATTCCATCTTAGTGTCCGCCTACCCCAACATCTTATAATAAATTCAATTATTTAAATTCTCGAATAAGATTGTATTTCTTCTATAAAAAAAATAAATTTTCTTATTTATTTATTTATTTTATCTTGATGAAACCATAACTTTTTTAATTAACAATATGGATATTTAAATAAAAACTTAAAGCAATCAAAATAAATATTCATTAAAAATCAAATGATTTAAATTCAAGAGAAAAAATGTATTTTTTCAGCGAAGGCTTCCTCATTGTTATTCATTTGTTTCTTTTTCTATCTTGACAAAAAAAAAAGAGCTTTTCTGTATTAGAAGCATGAAACAAAAAGTAATTTTTTGACTATTTTTATATGATTGTATGAAAAAATAAAAGAATATTTAACTTGGGAAAATAATATAAGAAATCAATAAAACAATAACCAAAATTATATTTATTGTAATCAAATATTCATTAGCTATTTTTTTGAAAATATTGTTCATAAAGTTTCTTATATAATCATACTATAAAAAGCTCTAATCTTATGTTAAAAAACCATTGCATAATTGAATGATTTTTTTAAAAATATCATTGTATTTATCTATCTAAATAGGATTTTATTTTAAAATATAAAAAAAAATGAAGGTCAAAAGCGTCAAGCTCAATTTCAATATTCTTAAAAAAAAAGTCATATGCATCTAAACCTGACAGGGAAGAGCTAGGCACCTGGTTTTTCATTCTTTTAAAGAACTAGCTGATCCGACACCAATTGCGACAATTTTTTATACCTTTGATGATCTAAAAATCAGGATTCGAGTTTTTGGACCTCTAAAACCTAATTTTCAATATTTTCACCTAAAAAACCTCCTTAACTTTATTTTCAAGGCCAAAACACACTTTGATTAGCTTAAAACTAAAAATCAAATCAAACTTTTCGAACTCTAATCCTTTTTTTCCAACATGATTAGAGACTCAAAACACCTTCATTGAACTTTTAGCATCCAAACAAACTAATAGACACTGAGATTTGTCTTTTTTTCCGATGAAATATGGCATATCAAAAGTTTTTCTTTCTCATTTTCATTTCTGATAGTTTTATCTATCTTCTATTAATTATTAGGGACTGAAATGAAAAAGAAATAAGGTTTTATGATTGAAATGTAAACTTTAAAAAACAATAGGGACCAAAGTGTGGAAAGATGTGCCTCTTTGAACGGTAAAATAGAAAAAACAACTTTTTTAAATATTTTTTTAATTGTACCCTATAATTGTATATAAAATAGCAAGCTTTATTATTTTACAAAAACAATGTTTTTAAATTGCACATGCAATAGCATGTAAATCAAAACAAGTCCCAAAACATAAGACTAGCAATGGATAAAAAATAAAGAAATAAAGCTTAATGATCAAAGTATAGAAAATGAAAAGTTCCACCGAGCTAAAAGGAAAAAAAAGGCCATGAGCGAACAAACAAATGTTTTTCCTATTATTTTTTTAATGGTTATTGTTAATCATCAATATTAATGTGTTTTTAAAAAGAATTTTTGTGTGTTCAATCCTTGAAAAGATCCTAAGCATGTCTTATTAAAAGAAACTAAAATGGGTAGTAGAATTACTGTAGAATTTTAAATTGTTGCTCTAGATTTATTAACACTATGGATTGAAATAGTAAAATAATGATTTTTCCCTTAATTACAAACATAACATAGTTGGTCTTGGGAGCAAGTGTATAATAGATTTTTTGCATTTATTTACACAGTAAAATGATTGGTATGCTCTTAGAAACAAAAAGTCGTGCGTTGGAAAGGAGAGGTATTTTTTATGTTTTTCATTTCAAATGTACAGTAAAACAACTTAAATATCTTTCAATTAAATTTGTTTTTGCCTTGGGTCAAAGGGTTTTAATGGCTTTTCCATTTGGTTTTTTTGTGATTATCAAGTCTAATCAGGGACAATTTAGTATTTAGACATACATAAAATATTAATTAATTTAAAAAATCGGTTACTTGTGGCATTTATGTGGACATGCATGACACTTATGCAAACGCATGTGAATGCTCCTGTGATCTCTATCCAACATGTATGGCGTTGTTCGGTGGCCAAGATTCGGCTTCCACAATGGCGTTTTATTCCTTATGATGTCGCCTCCATTAATAGGTTGCGTGTGTACCAAAAAAATGTCAAGTTTTGCTTTGGTTGTCATTTCTTTTTTGTTGTGTTCCTTCTTTTCTCTCTTCTTCTCAATTTCAGAGCTTTCCGCTGTAAATTTTCAAAGCAATCTTTTGATTTTTTTTCTTCTTTCAAATTTAGTCCATGTTCTTTTTATCACTATTTTTTATTTTAAATAATTTATAGAATTGGGATTTTCTTTCAATTTAAACCTCATTTTATTTTATATTTTTGCCTTTTAGATTTAATCATTATTCTTTTTATTGTTAATTTTTTTATTGATCATTCTCTTAATTAAATTATCTTTTCAATCACATTCCTCAATATTTTATATCATTCTCTTAATTGAGTCATTTTTTTCAATTGCATTCATCAGTATTTTAGATAATTTTATTTATTGGGATTTTGTTAACCTTTCGAGTCACTGGCTTGACAAATTTTTTATAATTGATTTTTTAAGTTTTTATCCTTCTATGAGTTTATCTTAATCTCATATATTAAGTAATGAATTTCATGTGTTAACCTAGTCTAACCTGGTCCAATGTTTTTTTTATTTTATTCTTCGTCATATTATAAAATTAATTGAGGTTTAGCCCAACTCTCGAGTCTCTGTTACTTTTTTTTTTTTAATGCTACCAGTGTTTTTTCTCTGTGATAATAAAAGTTTGGTAAAAATTCTAAATGCTGGGTTCACGGTCGAAATTGCTCATCAATCTGTTCAACAACCCAAATTCTGTGGACTGTGATGAAAATGACTCAACAGAACACAACACAGGAGACATGCGACATGAAAACAATGCTTGGCCACTGCTTGCTTCCTATCTAACATTGCTTTGGCATTGAGTTATTTTAATCTTTAACCTTACCTGTTTTTTTTTTTTTTTTTTTTGTGGTAGTGCGAATGACTAGGGCCCGTCTTTTCTCATGTGCATGCGTATGGTATTACGCAAGATGAAATTGACATTCCTTGCCTCTCGTGTTTTAAGTTATTGTTTTTTATTTAAAATTATATTTTTAATACAACGCATCAAAATAACTTAAAAATACTTGAAAAATTATTTAAAATACAAAAATAAATACACACGGAGAAGCACAAGCTTCAAATTCCTAAACTTGACCCGAATTTGAATTTTAGACCCACCAATAACCAATATTGGTGTAGAGTTGCTTTTAGTGCCTAGAAAAAGAATGCGTTGAGGCCTGCTTTTGAGCTCCATTTGTTATGTGGATTGGGCTTAGGCCTGCTCTTAAGGGTACCTCTGATATGTGGACTGGGTTCACTGGAAAAACAAGCCCTTTCTCCTTAAGAAAATATTAACAAAGGTTCTCGGTGTTTGTGCACGACGCGCCGCGTGCACGAGAGGCCGGAAGCACAAAGGGTTTTTCTACTCCTAAGAGCGTGTTTGGCAGTGTGGTTGCGGGTGCTTTTCAAATAGCTTTTCGTGCCGAAATGCATGCCAATGATGTTTTTTTATTTTTTAAAAATCATTTTTGACATCAGCACATCAAAACGATCTAAAAAGTACAAACCGCACTTAATTTTAGCAAAAAAAAAAAAAAATTCAAATTTGGAGGAAACAGAGGTACAAACACAGTACCAAACGTTCCCTAAGTCCACATTGAAAAATACATTTTTTAACCAAATTAAACTCTCCTTTTTAAAAACAGAGTTTACGATGTGCTCTATTCATTAGTTTACACAAATGAAAAAAAATATTCAAAACAAAATATTTTCATTTACTTTAGAAATATTAGATTACTGCATACGCTTTGCTGCAGGTTCTACCAAAAAAAATAATTTGAATGTAAAATGGATTGTATACGTTACCAAGAATATTTTGTCATTGTCGTTAAAATTAATCTAGATGAAATTTGAAAACTCTCGACACGACTATTTTTTAACTCTAGCTTCAAATTAAATTTTATGTGAGTTGTTTTAGCATAACGCATTAGGCTTGTTGGGTACAAGGGTAACATGAATGACTAGTAAAAATATGATTTAGTTTTTTTAAAAAAATCAAGATAACATCTTTTATAAATAAAAAAAATATTGAGATGTCAACATATTGGATCGATCAGTCTTTGCAGCTTAGCCGGCCAAATTCATGACTCAATCAGTCATGGACTCTAGTGGGTTTAATATAATTTAATTATTTTTTACTTAATTATATGATAAAAAATAAACGCTCATAAAATCAAGCATCAACAAAATGACGCGATATTTATTTGAAACCATAATAACTTCATAAAAAAATTAAAATAAATTAAAATAAATTATGAAGACTAGTTAAGAATAAATCAAATTTTGAAGAATAAATTTTAAAAAGTCAAAAAATTCAATAAAAACCCAATATAGAAGGATAAAATTGAAAGAAAAAAATCAAGCACCAACCAAATATCGTTACGTTTATTTGAGATCACAATACCCCTATAAAAAGCATGCTCAAACAAATCATGAAGAGTAATTAAAAATTAATCAAATGTTGAAGAATAAAATTAAAAAAAAACTTTAATAGAAACACAATATTAAATGATCAAATTAAAATAAAATAACAAGAATGAAAAAAGTCCCAAAACAAATCCAGCCCAATCATGTTGGCCTGGGCAAGTTCACGTGCCTAGACCTTGTTTATTTATTTTATCTTTTTATAAAGCTTGTTCACCCTTTTTCTTAGAAAACAAAAGGCAAACGTCACATGTTATTGTATAAAATTTGACTACCATTAACAGCTCTAAAAAACTTATTGAATACTCAAAAACTCGTGGTCTCTAGCAACATGCCCAGACCCAGCTCTCATGGACTTGACCTAAAAAAAAACTCAACCCTTATAGGCTCAGCCTTAGAGAAGAATCCAATGTCATGGGTTCAACCTAGTTAAAAAGCCCATCCCTTATGGATTCAGTTTAGGAGAAGAGCCCAACTCCTATGAGCTCAACTACATTTTAGATCATATTCTTCATATACCCTTGAGTATATAAAAGTCTTCTAATAACTCATTATATTTTCATCAACATTAATGTTGTGTAAGAGATAATATGTAAAAGTTATCTGAAGACCTTTTATATTTTCATCAAAATTAATATTGTATAAGAGATAATGCGTAAAAGTTCTATAAAGGCCCAATATAATTCCATAAGTTTTGATGCATATATCAAGGATATTTTCTTTTATTAAAACTGACGGGCAAAATTATACTTTAGTTTCTCATCTTTATAAAGAGATAGGACTTATACATTACAAATACATGATGAATCATTCAAGTTTCAAGTTTTTAATTTTTAATTTTTATATTCTGTATATTTATTTTTAGAATCTCTTTCTAAAATATTATAATATTTTTTCTTAGAAAAATATATTTATTTAAATGTTAATAAAAAATAACCTTAAAAAAATATTAAACATCAAATATCTTGACTTACCCTGCACCAACGAGCATGCACCAAGCACCCCGGGGCTAAAAAAAATTATATCAGATTATCAAAACCCAAAAATTAATTAATTGTACAAAACAAACCTTCCCTCCAAAGTACATATATTTTTGAGACATCATCATAACAGTAATCACGTTCTTTCAAAGCTTTTACTAAACAAATAAAAGAGCTTCTGTTTGTTCCTCGAGAAAAATAAAAGTAGTTTTTTTTTAAAAAAAGCTTTTGTTTGTATTTGTGCCTTTTTAAGTGCCTTTTTTCCCCTGCATGATTTGTCAGGAGAATATGGCAATAAAAAACAAAGAAGAAATATTAAAATGATATAAAATATCTGTTTGTCTCGAAATCCGTCACCACATCATTTTCTAGCAAACAATAAAATAATAGTGAGTGCTTGCCGGGAGATTCGGCTCTTTCAGAGACTAATAACAAAGATTAGTGGAATTTTTGGTGTTAAATTGAATAAAACGGTGTTAATATAAAACTACAAAATAAATTAAATTGTCCTACTCCCAGGAGCACAAGTAGAGAAATAAAAAGTTCACCATATAATATGAGTTCCAGTGATTTGGGATCAATAAATTTATTTCCTCGAATCTTATAATTACTAATATGATAATCACCAGAGATTTACCTGTTTATTAATTTTAAAATATATAAAATTAATTGAAATACGCGTAAGTTAATTGAAATATCTATATTAATAAAATAAAATAAAAAGATTGAGATATAATTTTTTGGATTGATTTGGGTAATAATAAATATTATAATATGATTATATTTATTGTGATAGACAAATAATTACCACACAGATAAAAACACATAGTTTCCGAGATATTTAACTTTTTAATTATATTATATTTATCTACATCGTGACAAGATGTCTGGCCATTTATCTTGTCTGGTAAATCTTATTTTTCTTGAATAAGTTTGAAACCATCTTGCCTTATATTGTATTGTCTTGGTGAGAAGAAACTTGTCTTGCCTTGTCCGTTTGTCTTGACTTGCATATACAGGGGGTGTTTGATAACGTGGTGTAGTATATATTATTTTTTGAAGTGTTATTTTATTTTTAAATGTAATAAAATAATATTTTATTAATTTTTTAAAATTTATTTTTAATATCAACACATTAAAATAATTTAAAAATATATAAAAAATTAATTTTAAAAAAACATTTTTTCAAAATTTCATAAAATATTGTTGCTGTTCTAAATACTCATGTTGCCAATAAATTTGCAATATTCATTGGAGTTGCTAAAAACCTGATAATATTGAATGAGTAATGGTATCATAACAAATAGTTTTAGAATATTTTTTACTTGAAAATATATTAAAATAATATATTGTTTTATTTTTTAAAAAATTATTTTTAATATCAGTATATTAAAATAACTCAAAAAATACTTAAAATAACTTAAAATTAGAAAAACTCGAAAACTTTAAAAAATACGATGGGTTGAATCACGACGTTGAAAAACATCCAATTATTTTATTTATTATATGGTAGGAACTGTTTGTTGTTTGAGTGTAAGGAATTGAGGATGAAATTACCATTTCAAAAAATCCACTACTGTAACATAAAAAAACACTTCTTATTAGATAGTTTTTTTCGGATGCGGAGCAGAAACCATCACTGTGGCCTACTGAAGCAACATGCTTTTTAATTTATTATTATTAACGTAAATGTTCGGATCAATTTGTATATATTTTAATTAATTTTAGGAGCTTTAAAATTAACGATTATATAAATCTTAAATGATTATCAAATTAATAACCACAAAATTTAAATTTAAAATCACAAAAAATAATTTAAATCTTTTAATATCAAACCCGAGTTGCAAAAATCTCAGTTGAAAACCCAGCATCAAGCATCTTGTTTTTTAACAAAGCTGTAAGACTCCTGTCAAGTGGGTTCCAGAAGTTAGATGCTAAAGGCATCAATCACCATCATCATCATCTGACAGATGATCAAATGGTCCAAAGTGGAGCACCCCTAACCTGACCAAAACCTCAGGCTCCTTTGTGCTCTCTTTCTCGGTTAGATAATCATGACAGACTCTGTAAAGTGGCATGTTTGTTGTCGAGAGGTGCTTGTGCAATGATCGAACTTCTGCCCTCCCTTTCCCTCCCAAGGTTATTACATCAACTTCACAGGGTCCCTCTAATTAATTATAATTATAATTTTATTCTTATGATAATTTTAATATGAAAAGATAAAAATATTCTTTTAAAACAATAAAAATTGATATTTTAAACAAACAAAAAAAAATTAATGTTTACATAGACTGTACAAGATAGTTTTAACATGTAACCAATAGTTTTAACATGTAACCAAGATTGGCTATGCTTGGATTCTTGAACCAAGATTATTTTTTCTAGAATTTTATCGATGGGTGTTTTTGTTAATTTATATTAAAATTTTTTATATGTTGTGCATGTAACAATTTGATATTAACGAAATTAGTTTATAGAGAAGTATATTAGAGAATAGAACAAAATAAAAATTATAATCAATTTTTTTATAGAAAATAATGAAGTCGGATAAAAATTGGGTTTTCTATAGCCAAGGCACAGGTTGTTGTGTGATTGGGCTTGATCGTGAGTCCATGAGTTTTCCTGCAAAATAAGTCCTCTATTGAAACATGTGATCATTTAATACTTAAGTTAGTAAGTGTAAAAAAGATGTGGTGTGTGTGTAAAAAAATACACGAAAAGATTTGTATGAAGAGAAATAATCTATAGCTTAGAGCTAGCCTAGAATGGTATGGCTGACTATTATGGCATAGAATTGCATGGTTTTGTACGGATGACTTTATGATTGACTTTACACTACCAATATGGATTTGTATGTTGTTAGGTTTGGCTTTCATTGATTAAGTGAAGCTGTTTAGTTGTGAACGTCTTGTCTTACTTGGTGATTGGGTGTTTTTATACATCGAATTCGTGAACTTTCTTAATTGAGAATGAGATGTATCATTGGTGGAGAAATTAATATGCTACCATAGGCTAGCCATGGTGACTTTATTGGTTACTGTGTCATGCACGCCATTGGTGAAAATACTGATGATAAATAATATCATTAGTGTAGAAAATGGTGTTTACCTTGAATTAAAAAAAGTTGTGCATGCATAGAAAAACTCGTGTGAATGAAATTGTGTGTTTGTGGTTTTTGATGTCGCATGTGACATGAATACGAGAACATGGGAAATTAAAAGGAAAAGTATGAAAAATGGAGTCGCCATTTAGTTCTTTAAGGAAACTAAGAATCCTAAAATATACAGTAGTTTTGGAGATATGAATAAGGGGTTGGTTATGCTTAAGGGAAAATCAAAATCATCATTATCGAATCCTTTTAAGGAAAATGTTGTCTTTGCTATGTATTTTCTCCTAAATTTATTTTACACGTGTCATTAACTATTAAAATTATTTTTAAGTTTATTCAAAAGTCATTTATGGTTGATAGATGTTTGTTGAGTTAGCGTTGGACCTTGAACCAAGAGTCTTATAACTTTATATTTTTTTTGTTTATTTATTTTTAAATATTTCCTTTTTTACAAAATTTTTTTTGAAAAGAATATTATGCTCCTTCCATATAATTCAAAGATGGAGTTAGGCTCAAGATTATGATACTATAACCTAGCTTATTCATTAAAAGTTATAGGGGAAATATTGCACATAACATCGCTCTTCTGTGCTACAAACTCTATGGTATCTTTAACATTTTGTATTTGCTCTATAAGATTTGTAAAAATATCATGGTTTGTCATGTTGACATTTGCGAAGATACAGTCTTTGAAAAGAAGAGTGTATAACACACAATGATATAATGAAGAGTCTCTTATATGGTGGAAATAATATTCATTCTTATTCTTAAAAGGTGTAGTATCGTTTCTAAATCTTTTACTATAGGGAACATGAGAGTGAGGCTCAGAAAAAGATTTATAATGACAACCACGTTTATGACTAGATTCTATTGAGAAGTGTTCTGTATAACGAGAACTACTCATTTATACAGTTGGAGTGTCATGCCTAATTTGCATGTTGTTTTGTTTTATTTATTCATGAAACTGGAGTTGTCTCTATGCACCTAATGCATATAGTGAAGTTGTGTTTTGTATTTCCTGTTTATGGAATGGAAAAGTGCAAAATTGCTCTCATATAGTTAGAATATCATTGTTTAGCACTTTCACTTGATGAGAGAGTTGATAGAGACATAATAGAGTTCATGTAGTCGGGAGATCATTTATTCTCCTTTGTCATTGAGTTTCGTTAACCAAACAAAGAACTTTTGGTAAGGAATTATAGGGAATGAACTAGCTTTTATTTAAGTTTTCACATACAACACCACTGATAAAGTCTTGAAAAAACTTCAGACATAAATTGAAATTTTTATGGTTGTGTTCTAGGCTATTAGTGTGACTAAGTTTGACCATAAATCCATGATCTTTCCTATAAAACAAGTTTCATGTTGAGATATAGGACCATTTGATACTTAAGTTAGCAAGTATAAGAGAGTTATGTTGTGTGTGTGTGTGTAAAGAAATATATGAAAATAAATGTATAGAGAGAAATAATCCATAACCTATAACTTGTTTAGAATAACATGACCTTTTATGACTGATTGTTATGGCTAAAATGACATGATTTTATATGAATGGCTTTATGATTGGCTTTGTACAACCATGATGGGATTTTATGTTGTTAGGCCCGGTTTTCAATAGTTAAATGAAGCTTTGTTTGGTTGTGAATGCTTTGGCTTACCCAGTGACTGGGTGTATTTATACATGCAGTTAGGGATAACAATTTCACTCGAAACTGATGGATATTGACCCTACTTGATCTAAATTAGTAAAAAAGTTTTTTACTTGACCGAGTTCGGAGGCAAAAGGTCAAGTTTCTAGTTAGGCATAAATGATAACCTAACCCTAACCTGCCCGAACTAGACCTATAATTTATACTAGTATATATATATATATATATATATATATATATATATATATATTGGGCTCCTGTCCCAACTATAACTTTCATTCCTCACTCTTTTTGAAGAACATAAATGGAATATATGCAGCTTTTCTTTATCCTTCCTTATCTAAACTTGTTGTCTAATTGTCGACTTTAAAGTTCATTAGTGAACTAAATCAAGGGGCAAAAATTGTGCTAGAGTGTGCCTTGACAAAAGCCAACAAGGATAGGGGAAATAACATCTTGAAATGAACCAATAAGGTTTAGGTCAGGTTTGAATAGTAATTTTGGCTTTGAGGTTCGGGTATAGATAGTACAAAACCTAATCTATAAGTATTCATTGTTATCCTTACACCCAGTCCTTGACCTTTTATTTATGGAAAAAAAAACATCATTAATGGGGAAATTAATGTGTTACTATTAGCTAGTCATAATAACTTCATTAGTTATTGTGTCATACTATGTTTATTATGACTTATATGTCAATGGTGACAATATTGATGACGAACAATTTTATTGGTGTATAAACTAATGTCTAATTTGCATTAAAAAAAATTGTGTGACTCTTAAAAACAATCATGTACATAAAAAGTTTGTGTGTGTGACTCTTAGAAACCCAAAAAATAAATAAACAAATATGTTGAGATAAAATTAGATAGATTAGAATAGGTATCGGTGTTGGGCTTGAATTTCCAAGCTGTTGTAATTTTTTTTTTTTGGATATTATAAGAAAGGTATAATTGAAAATTTGTCTAATGCATAAGGATGTTTTAATAGGTTTCATTGTCATGGTATAATAGGTATAAAAGAGTACTAGCAATTTAGCATTATACTAAAATCAACTTTTTATGGTTATCCAATGAAATAAAATATAAACTTGACTTGCATTGAATTACTTATATACTAAAATGCGTTGGATTTTCATTATACATTAGTTACTCTGCAAAATTTTGTTTTTTTTTTTAGTTTGGTCCTCAAACTTTGTTTTTGGGCAATCAAGTCTTATTTAAGGAGCAACTGATTTCAAATTCTTATGAAAGGGTGGGATTAGAAAAAAGGGACCAAAATGAAAAATATGGCAAACATAGGTGACGTACCATAAGTTTTGAAAACATTCACTTTGGTCCTCTAATTTAAACAATCACGTGAATTATACAATTATAGTCCCTTGAAATTGTTCCAATTCCATTTTGGTATAGATGTTTATTTTTGTTTTTTTATCCCTGGTTGAGAGAGGAGAGGGAGAAGGGTCGCCGGATTCCAGTGGTAGAGAGAAAAACTTGTCGTTTGCACCGATTTAGGCAACTAAAATAAGAGCTTTTTATGTCAAATTGTCCCATTTGATGCAAGGAGTTTACATTAGGTGTTTTTGTACCTTAAAAGTTCGTTAAAAAATAAATTTGAGCTCCCTTTGATTTTTGATTTCGGGTTGAGTTTGGTTTTTTGGGCGGTGTCTTGGGTTTTTTGAGGTCATGAATGGTTTTTTCATGATTTCTGAGGTGTTTTGTAATGTATTTTGGGTTAAAAAAGGTTACAAAACAGGTTTTTAGGTCATAAGAGTATAAACCCTGATTTTCCTCCTAGTATGATGGTCGAAATTTGGGCAGAATAGGCTGCATGTCGTCTACCTCAGCAGGCGACGTGTCGTTTGTTGCTGGCATACCTTAGGTCTGACATGTCTGCTTTAAGTCTGACATGGTTACCATGAAAATATAATTTTAAAAATGCAATTAAAAAGAAATAAAGTGACGTGACCTGTTAAAAAACAAAAAACAAAAAAATGGACACAACCTCATCTCATTTATTTTGTTTTGAGAGCCTCTTTTAAATAATAAAATATAACTTTGATTTGTTTTTGCTATGCGTTTAATTTTTGGAGAGGTTTTTGTAGTTTATCCATGATTTTGTTTTTATCTTTTATATAGATAATCCATGTTTTTTAAAATAAAAAATATTTATTTTTAGATGATATTTTTAATATTTGTAGCCTTATATGTTATTTTTTTAGTCAATCAATTTAATGTCCTATTTTTCAAGATTAAATATCTTGATTCCCATTTATCTTTCAGTTTTTCAAGTTTTGTTTTCAGGTGTTATTAATGATTTATTTATTTATTGATTAGTACATATAATTTTTAGTTTATTTGATTATATATATGCATAAATTTTTTAATTTATTATATTTTTTAAACTATAAAAATACGTTGATAAAATCTGCATATATAATCTTTGGTGAAAAATAAAAATACTTAACTTGAGCACGGGTCACATAGTTTGTTAATTAATCAATTGTTATTTATGATTTTAATATCCACGTGTATAAGAAAAGAGAAAAGTAAAAACTTTTCCAATGGACAATGACTAACAACTATTACGGTGCAAAATGTTTTTTTAAAAATATATTTTATTTAAAAATAATAATTTTTAAATATATTTTATTTTTAATATTAATACTTCAAAATTATAAAAAAATCATTAAAAATATTAATTTAATACCTTTTCAATCAAAATATATTTTTAAAATATACTCAAATATAATTTGAAATACAAAAATAAACCATGCCAGGTATCTATTACATAATTGTAGCATTACATTAAATGTTGTTTTTTTTTTATATGATAAAAGGCACACCACTTTTAAATTTATCACTTTTTAAATTCATTATTCTTATACATACAATAAAATATTATATAGTCTTTTTTTTGTGTTTTCTAACAAAGTATGAAAGTCATTACATGAAAATTTGTACTTTAAATATTATATATTTTTATAAAAAAATTATTTCTATTAAGAAATATAATTATTCATAATATAATGAAATAA
>Ga0325411_1003336_pt1 | contig 18081 bp, 4 predicted proteins | sample PopdelMetagenome_13_FD_206181 | JGI IMG/M metagenome (GOLD analysis project Ga0325411, IMG submission 206181) | Populus deltoides microbial communities from Bellville, Georgia, United States - Xylem-PdIQD-R4 | ecosystem: Host-associated > Plants > Phyllosphere > Stem > Wood/Secondary xylem...
GGCCTTTTCATGGAGGCCCACATAATTCCTAATTGGGCCACACCCAGATTCCAGAGGCCTTACAACTTTAGGCAATCCTCCTGAGTTCCTGGACTTCCATGCTCAGGTAAACCCGGATGTTTTTTCTTTCACAAAGCTGTAAATTTAAAAAAATAAAAAGATGATTTATAAAATTATTTTTTAAAGTTTTTTATTTTAAAATAATATTTTTTTATTTTTAAAATTTATTTTTAATATCAACCTATCAAATCAATCTAAAAAAAAATACAAATAACTTTAAAAAAAAAAATTTCAAGATTTTTCAAAACATAGTGAGAACACATTCTCATGTAATCACATCCTTGCCAAAATTTCAAACCAAGCATCATTTTCATCTATCTGGGAAAGAAGTAAGGACTGTGCAGTCATACGTGAAAGATATAGGAAATCATTAAAACTTATAGCTAGGTGTTGTATCGATTTAATTAGTTAGTATGAAAAACATTGCGATCGACATGAAAATGCATGCATAATTCAGCAGTATTTCGAACTGAATATTACAATGTCAAACCATATTATTTTGTATTTAGTAAGCATGGATGGGATTTGACATGTCTCTTGACGAAAAACTGCACTATGCCGTTTCAAAGCGGCAGTAATGGCATGGGTTAAGCCACCTTATATTTATAAATAAATACTGCATCTTAGTGTTTTTTGGTATAACAATACCTTGCCCAAAAAATCCTTGGTCAGAGGTAGCAGCCCCTTGGACGGTACTGGAGTTTTTGATGTTGTGTAGTGATGCGGAGTCAATGTATCTGGACGCCTTGTGAGGTGCTCACGCCACTGAGCTTTAAACCCTCAACATTCTTCACGTTTTCATTTTCAAAGCAATTGCTTCTACCTGACAAAAGTATTGCCGCTATTAGCTCTACAAGGAGAGGAATCTCTTCTTACCCTTCTCTCATGGCCTCCTCACCTTCCCTCAAGGATGCAGTTTCCACTCAAAACGAGTCAACCCAGAAGACCCAACAGCCGTTACAAGTAATCCGATTCCTCTTTTTTTATTAATATTTTCTTAGCTAATTCATGCGCGCATAGGTTATTCTTCGTATGGGTTTTGTTCCTTTTTTTGCGATCAACTCTATTTTCGCTGTGGTTTTGCTTAATTCCTCAGAACCAGGCCAAGACCGTTTTGTGATTCTGTGTTCGATCCGTTGTCCAATTTTTATCTCTGTGAAGATTATTTTGTTAATTTTTTTTAGCTTCATTTTCCAATCAAATGATTTGCCTGGGTAATGGTTAATGTTTGAGGAGCATAAAAAAAGAGAACTTTTTAGCTAGGGCAATTAGTGGGTTGCTATTGTTGGAAAGCTTTGACAATTAGATTTGTCGAGCTCTTGATTCCCAAAGCAAAGCTGGTGAGAAGTCTTGAGTCTCTGGTTTTGTTGTTTATAATGTAAGCCTGAATGTGATATGCTGGAGTTAATTGTTTTGGTCGGAGCTGAAATAGAGTTAGTATTGTGGTAAACTAATGAAAACACTCTGGTTGTTCACCGGGCTTCCTTGAAAACTCGATCACAACTTGTATAGTGGTAATACATGGCATGAAATGTACTGCTTGATTTTTCTCTAACCCCATGAATATTTGGTCAAGCACGATGGATTCCTTCAGCTTAAGTCAATCCACTATATGAAGCAGTACTTTCGTTCTGTCATGTCTTGATGAATAGTTCCATATCAAATTAATCAATGACATGCCTTGGAATCTTTGTTTTTGGAGTCCCTGTTTTCCTTCTAATATTTTGGCCTCCTTAGCAGGTTGCAAAGCGTCTGGAGAAGTTCAAAACCACAATATTCACACAGATGAGTTCACTTGCCATCAAACATGGAGCGATAAATCTGGGCCAAGGCTTTCCCAATTTTGATGGTCCCGAGTTTGTCAAAGAAGCAGCCATCCAAGCTATTAAAGATGGGAAGAATCAATATGCTCGTGGATATGGGGTTCCAGATTTTAGCTCTGCCATTGCTGAGCGATTCAAGAAAGATACCGGGCTTGTGGTGGACCCTGAGAAAGAAATTACTGTTACATCTGGGTGCACCGAAGCTATAGCTGCAACTATGCTAGGCTTGATAAATCCTGGCGATGAAGTAATCCTCTTTGCTCCTTTCTATGATTCATATGAAGCCACGTTATCAATGGCCGGTGCAAAAATAAAATGTATCACATTGCACCCACCAGATTTTGCTGTTCCCATAGATGAGCTTAAATCAGCAATCACACAGGATACTCGTGCAGTTCTCATCAACACTCCACATAACCCAACTGGAAAGATGTTTTCTAGGGAGGAGCTTAGTACTATTGCATCGCTTTGCATTGAGAATGATGTGCTGGTTTTCACTGATGAAGTTTATGATAAATTGGCTTTTGAATTGGATCACATATCAATGGCCTCTCTTCCAGGAATGTATGAACGGACTGTGACTTTGAATTCCTTAGGGAAGACATTCTCCTTGACAGGCTGGAAGATTGGCTGGGCAATAGCACCTCCTCACTTGACATGGGGAGTGCGACAGGCACACTCTTTCCTTACTTTCGCCACCTCCACTCCTATGCAATGGGCAGCTGCAGTTGCTCTCAGAGCCCCAGAATCCTACTATGTTGAGCTAAAGAGGGATTATATGGCAAAGAAGGAAATATTGGTTGAGGGGTTGAAGGCTGTTGGTTTCAAAGTATTTCCATCAAGTGGTACTTACTTTGTTGTTGTTGATCACACCCCTTTCGGCCTGGAAAATGATATTGCATTTTGTGAGTATCTGATCAAGGAAGTCGGGGTTGTGGCAATTCCAACAAGTGTATTTTACTTGAACCCGGAAGATGGAAAGAATTTGGTGAGATTCACCTTCTGCAAAGATGAAGGAACTTTGAGGGCTGCAGTTGATAGGATGAAGGAGAAGCTGAAGAGAAAATGAACCCATTCGTGTGGGAATAGTATTCTGAATTTTTGATATTTCAATGATCCATATTCATGTTAGAGGTCAGGGTTATTAGATTAATAGAAGGCATCTTCTCCCAGAATCTTTTGATATTTATCAATTTTATTATTGTTTCTTATTCTTGTGTTTAATGTTTGTGTAATTTGTATCAGTATGCGGTTTTAGAGAACTTTGGATAAATGATTGATTTCCTATGAAAACGGAATTCTTGTAATCTTAGGCACACAACGCTGAAAGGCTTGGCGTTTTAGGCCAAATTACTGCCCCTTATATGTAAGAAGAGTGTTGTTATAGTGATTGTTTTTTAATGTGTTTTTTTTTAAAATATATTAAAATAATATATATTTTTATTTTTAACAGGTTTTTGTTTCACAGTCCGTACTGATTATACTGGTCGTTTCACAATTCAGCTGATTGGGTTTTTCTTCATGAATCTTTTCATGTTTGTGCTGGCCATTCCTTGTCACCACAGGACTTTAAAGGAAAACAACATTGGTTTCATAGTCATTTATGGACTCACCTATTTTTTGCAAATTTTGAGCCTAATAGCACTACATTTATAGAACCAGCGGAGATTTTCCCTGAAAGATACAGGTCACCTTGACATGGAATATCAGCAGTTGCTGGGAAGGCTGGCGCAATGATAGGGGCTTTTGGGTTCTTGTATGCAGCACAAAATCAGGGCAAGTCCATGGTTGATCCAGGGTATCCAACTGGTATTGGGATGAAAAATGCACTAACAGTGCTCGGCGTGATTAATGTGCTTGGCTTTCTGTTAACATTTTTGGTTCCTGGGCCAAAAGGAAGATGTTTAGAGGAGATTTCAGGGGAGAAAGAAGAAGTTGACCAAGCACACCCCGCTGGAGCTGAAGCTGTCTAGCGGTTTTGTTTAGTTTACCTTTTCATTCTAGGTTACTATATGCTGTACCAAGATTTTAAGAGTTTTTCTTGATCCTATTATTTAAACTGATATACTCATTCTGCATACATTTTGTCTTGATTGTCTGCTGCTCGTTTGTAGCGATACTTATTTGTTCTATGCAATCCATTTTTTTTGCAAAATCGGATCTAGGCATCTCGACATGTGATACTTCAGACAGGGATGTTTTTTTTTCCCGCCACCGAAAGCTTAGGAAAACCTAAAATGTGCTTGGCTAGACTGGTGAAGTTTGTGACATGACTGCTTCTTTAGTGCTCTGCTTAGATCATTTCGACTGAAGAAGGGGTGAGGCTGCTTTGCTAGAGCAGCAAAATCAGTGGTTAGTTCAAATCCTTATGCATCTAATTAGATGCCAAGAATTCAGAATCAAGCTGGATAAAGATGGCATCTATGCATGGTGATTGAGCAATCAAAAAACACTGCTGAGGGCTACCAGATAGTGGATTTCAGTGCAGCATTTCAGATGGGGAAAAATCTACTTATGAAATCCATTCCATGATTAATTAGCATTGTTATAAACAAGAACTGAAGTCTGATGAAATCTGCAGGTACATACATCTCCAAGTCCTATTATTTCTTTTCTTCTAGAAGCTTAAACTTCTCAATCATGTTAGGATAATGTCCAGTTCATCAAGTGATGTTTGGATCAGTGGCTACTTGGGGTGCTTCACTTGCTACATAACAGAATCATTGATGGTGTGCCTAGACTCTGGAACATATTTTCCATGGTAAATTGAAGCTAAGGTAACACTGCTGGGAGCACTGTTTCTTACAGAAAAAATCGAGACTTGAGAGTCTTGTGAATTGAATTTTTGGTGTCATTTCAGAATACTGAACATTAAATATCACTCTCATTGCAAGCTTTACCAAACAATATTCTAACAGAGGGTATACAGCCACAAGCTAGAAGATCAAATGATATAACACGATAAAGAAAAAGAAAGGCTAAGAGCAAAGCAATTACCGCCTAGAGAAAAAAGAAGGCAAAAGCATGTGCGCATGTAATTTAGAGTGCCCAAGAACATTTCGATTCTTAGAACCTAGTGGGAAAACATTACGTTAGTAAATCAAAACAGTGATGGGGTGATAACAATGGGTGAACAAACAGTGTCCAGTTTCGAGCAGGCAAGCTTTTGTGGGAAGAATCCAAAAACATACCATTCAAACACTAATGTTTACAAGAGGCCAAGAAATACGAATTGGCTGGAAAATATTCCAATCGTGTATGGCTGCTTTTAGACTGTGAACTACCATGGAAAGTTGTCTGCTTGATATACATAAAATAATCCCTTCATGTAAAAGGCGAAAAACATCGATCGTTCACTTAGATTCATAATGACGAGCAGATTTTATAACGCTCTCCATGTGAATCTCATCTATTGTCGTGCCTGCAATTTTTGACAACTAATTTTACTTGTCTCCAACAAAGATACAGCGCAGAAACTAGCAATGTTCAGTGTACCTTTAGACGGAAGCTTGATAATATTATTATTATAAATGTACCTTGAAAACGTTACCAATGGAATATTCAATAAGCTCTTAATTTCTAATCCGAGATTTCATATATATAACGAAAAGAAAAGAAAAGAAAAGAGGAAATCAAAATGGGTTCGCGAGCATTGATTAGGCATGCTATATCACAAGAACGTTATTAGCGAATGTCGTGTTCAGTGGTGAATTATATATATATATATATATATATATTAACTAATATACTAAATGGTGTGGGGGAATTACTGTTTCTCACACATATTTCACTGTATTACAACAGTAATCCACAGTAATTCTTTTCTTTTTTTTTTTACTTTTCCTTTTTTATTTGTTTTTTTTCATTTTTTTTAAATTATTTTTTTTTAACTTTCCTAATTTTTCTTTTTTTCTTTTGTTTTTTCCAAAATTATTTTTATTAATTTTACTTTTTAAATATTGACCTAGTTAAAATTTTTGCTTTGTAATTTTTTTCTTGAAAATACTATGGATTGCTGCGATGTTTTTCCACATAGTTTTTCTATTTTATTTCTTTATTTTTTAAAATTATATTTTTTGATTTTTTTTTACTGTTCCCCCATACACATTTCACTGTGGATTACAACAGTAATCCACAGTGATTCTTCCCCACTTCTTTTTTTTTCAAATTTTTTTTTCAAAATTACTTTTTTTTTCAACTTTCCTAATTTTTCTTTTTTTCATTTGTTTTTTTCAAAATTATTTTTGTTGATTTTACTTTTTAAATATTGACCTGGTTAAAATTTTTGCTTTGTAATTTTTTTCTTGAAAATTCTGTGGATTGCTGCGGTGTTTTTCCACGTAGTTTTTCTATTTTATTTCTTTATTTTTTAAAATTATATTTTTTGATTTTTTTTAATATGAAGCTGATTGAGAATTTAGTTTTGTAATTTTTTTTCTTTAAAATATTGTTTATTGCTACAGTGTTTCTCCGCATGGTTTTTTTATGATTTTCTCCGAAATTATCTTTTTTTTATTTTATTTTTTAATATTGAGTTGGTTAAAAATTACAGTTACAATATGTGAGGAAAACACTTTAACTTTCCTCGAAAATTACTGTTGGTTGCTACAATGTTTTTTCCCACATGGTTTTTTTTGTTTTCGTTATGTTTTTTCCTAAAATTATCTTTGTCAATTTTATTTTTTAAATATTAAGTTGGTTAAGAATTGTAATTACAAGTAAATACAAGTTTTTCCTCAAAAAACACTATGGATTGATACAGTTTTTCCTCACAGTTTTTTTCCAGTTTCTTTTGTGTTTTCTTTTTTTGTAATATTTTTTTCCAAAATCATTTTTGTCCATTTTATTTTTTTTAAATATTGAGTTGGTTAAAATTTAACTTTGTAATAAAGCTTAATCATTTGGGGAAAGTGTTGTAGCTTTGCTCGTAAAACATTGTGGATTGCTACAATGTTTCTCTGCATAGTTTTTCTTGTTATAATTTTTTTCAAATTATCTTTTTCAATTTTATTTTTTTGATATTGAGTTATTTGTGAATTAGAATTACAAGTCATTACAAATAAGGCTAAATCATGTGGGAAAGCACTGTAGCTTTCGTCACAAAACACTGTGAATTGTTATAGTATTTCCAATATGATTTTTTCCCCCTTTTTTGGTGTTTGTTTTTTTTCTAAAATTATCTATGTTGATTTTTTTTTAATATTGAGCCGATTAAGAATTTAGCTTTGTTATTTTTTTTCTTTAAAATACTGCGAATTGTTGTAGTGTTTTTCTATGTGATTTTTTTATGATTTTTTCCAAAATTATCTTTGTCAATTTTTTTTAATATTGAGTTGATTAAGAATTATAATTACAATAAAGCTAAATCATATGAAGAAAGCGTTGTAGTTTTTCTCACAAAACACTGTGGATTGCTATAATATTTCTCTAAATAGTTTTTTAGTTTATTTTATTGGGAAAAACACTATAATTTTCCTCACAAGACATTGTCAACTACTGCAACATCTTTTCTCATGGGTTTTTTTCCTTCCAAAATTATCTTTGTTGGTTTTTTTTTAATATTAAGTTGGTAGAGAATTTAGCTTTGTATTTTTTTTTGTTTTTTATTAACTGAAAAGCTAAATCATTTGGCGAAAGCACTGTATCTTTCCTCACAAAACACTGTAGATTGCTACAAATTATTTTGTTCAGTCTCTAAGTTTTTGATCACCAACACAACTTTTTTTTCCGTCATGAAATATTTGCTCCATCATACCTTTAATTTTTATTACTTATTTAGCGCTGGTTCACAATTATAACACTATCAAGTGTATTTGTTTTATAAGCCCGCGGCAGCGCGCGGGCAAATCATCTCGTATATAGCTGAAAGAGTTCAGTGTTTTACTGTGGACTGCACAGTGCAGTCCACAGTAAAACACTGATTTCTTATCCCAGATTTACGTTTTTTTTTTTAAGTTGTTTCTTTTGGCTTTTTTTTAAGCCTTTTGAAAAATTATTTTTTACTTTTTCTTTTGTTTTTTTAGCAATTTTTTTTCCTTAATTTAGTTTATTAATGTTAAATTTTTTTATTTAGTTATTACACTTTCATGACATATTTTCTGGATTTAATGGGTTAACCTGATTTGACACGTTAACCTAAAATATATATTTTTTGCTTTTTATTCTTTTTAATTAATTTTTTTTAGTTTAGTTTAGTTGTTAATGTTAAATTTCTTTCTATTTAGTTATTAGATTTTCATGACATATATCCCGAGTTTCACGGGTTAACCTGGTTTCACGGGAGAACCCAGTTAATTATGGGTTGACCCGTCAATTTTTTTATTTATTTTTATTTTCATAATTTTTTTTGTTTAATTTAGTTTGTTAATGTTAAATTTTTTTTATTTAGTTATTAGACTTTCATGACACAAATCCTGGATTTAACAGGTTAACATGATTTGACGAGTTAACCTGGATTTGTTTTTTGATTTTTTCTTTTTAATTAATTTTTTTCATTTAGTTCAGTTTGTTAATGTTCACTTTTTTTTATTTAGTTGTTAGACATTCATGACACGGATCCGGGGTTTAACGGGTTAACTTGGTTTGATGAGTTAACCTGAATTTTTTTTTTGCTTTTTTTTTCTTTTAAATTAATTTTTTTCGTTTAATTTAAATTGTTGATGTTAAATTTTTTTTCTATTTAATTATCAAACTTTTATGACACGGATTCCGGGTTCGACAGGTTAACCTGGTTTAACGAGTTAGTTCAGTTAATTCTGGGTTAACCCATTAATTTGTTTTTTATTTTTTAATTATCAAACTTTCACGATGCAAATTCAAGGTATGACGGGTTAACCCAATTAATTTATATATTTTTTTCTTTTTATTCATTAGTTTTTTTCTTCTTCATATTGGTTTTTTTTCTTTGTTTTTTTTTTAACTAATCTATTTAATTATCACACTTTTATGACACGACCTTACAGTCAGACCCACGTCCAATGCTATTGGGTCTGGTATTGCAGTTCAGACACTTTTATGCTAAGGGTTAACCCAATTTTAATGTTATTATTAATATTATAAATATTACTCTTGGATCAGTCGTTGCAACCAAATCTAAGACTCTTACGTATAACTTTACAAAAAAATCTAAAATTTTTAGATCTTAGCTTTTTTTAAAATACAAAAAATAATTGACCCGCGGCATCGCGCGGGGCATATAACTAGAATAAACTAAAGGATGTCAGGTATAAACTGTGGCATAAGAAACAAAGCATGTGGATTGTAACAGTGTATTTATTATTTTTTTTGTCCTGGTCTACAAAATATAATGACCTAACTAATGAAGGGTAAGGTAGTTTTTTTTAAAGATATATTAGTTATTAACAAATTAATTAAAAATAAAATGATCAATATACTTATTTTTAGTACAATAAAATGACTATATTACTCTTAAAAACAAAAAAATATATAGCTTTTGTGGATTTTTTTTGTCTTTTTAATTGTTTTAGCACGGTAAAATATTTTTAAAAGAAAAAAAAATATTAAACTTGCAAAGTTTTTTTGTGTTTTTATATTTTAACATGGTAAAAAGACATATTTACCCTTATAATTAAAAAAAAGTAAGGATAATGTTAAAGGGTATTTTTCATCTTTTCATTGTAATATATTTGTAATGCTTTGTAATTTAATAAATATTAAGATTAACAAAAAAAAATGTTAATTGTTGCAGTGTCTTCAAGTGGATACCCCTCATGTCTTTTTAGCGGCATGTGAAGGGTTGTCCGGTGACCATACGCTGGCTTGTGCGGCATTGTTATAAGAACTGTTTAAAAGTTTAATAAAAGTTGTTTTTTAAAATATTTTTTGTTCAGAAATGTATTAAAATAATTTTTTATATTTTTTAAATTTATTTTTGACATCAACACATCAAAATAATCTAAAAATATAAAAAAATTAATTTAAAAAAAAAATCAAAAATTTTCAAAATCCTTAATTGTTCAGACGGCCTCTCCATTTTATGGTGGTGGATGTTGCCATTAGGTCCTGGATTTTGTGCTTGTGATTCTCTCCATTTTGAATTTAACACCTGACCTTTCAAGACTTCATGACAACCCTTTAATTATTTTTTTTTAAATTTCATTCTTATTTTTTTAATTTATATTTATTTTATATAAAATTATTTATTAAATGTGATTTTTTTTAATTTCATCATTTTTTTCATGTATTAGTTTTAGTCTTAATTATTTTGATTGCTATTTATTTTATTTTTTATAGTTTTTAAAATTGAATTTGTTTTCAAATTTTGTTTTGTCAAGTTTAATCTTTATTTTTTTATTGTTATTTTTTAAACTTTGACAAAAAGTTAACTTTGATATTTTTTTCTTATTTCATATTTCAATATAAAGTTGATTGAGAAATTGAATTTCTTCGTGGAGCTCGGATTTGAGATTTAATGGATTGCGAGTTTAAAGAATTAACCTAGGTTTATGAGATTCACTCAGATATATTTGTTTTTTTAAGTTTGTGTTTTTTTTTATCCTTCATCATTTATTTGATTTTAAATTGGGCTTAGTTATTTTTTTATTTTTTTTCTATTTGATTTTTAACTAATTTTAAAAATCATCTTGATCATCTTATCTTTTAATATTGAATTATTTGATGATTAAATTTTATAATTTTATTTAATTTATTTTTCCCAAGTTATCTTGGTTTAGTAAAACAATTTGTCATTGTTATTTTTTTTTATTTTCATTGTTTTTTTTATTTGTATTATTATATTGACGAAACTTATCAAAGACTCATATCTTAAAGATATATTTTTAAAAAAAAAAACACTTCCATCATCATAACATCTCTTAATATTACATGACAATCAATCTAGTCGAAGTCTAAATGAAATTTCATCGGGATGAAAATGGGGGTTCATAGCATTTTTCCCTGTCCGAGGTGGACTTCTAACATGATTTTTTGTAGGTTTATTTTTATTAAATGAAATGCATAAATTAAATAAAAAATAAAATATTTTATATGCATCAAATAAAGTTAATTAACAAAATATTAGAAAAACAACACAAACTATTATCATTGTTGGAGTATCAATATATATGCCCACTGCAATGAAGGATGCCTTCCGTCTCCGTATTTGAATAGATAGAGTATTTTTTATCTGTCCTCACCTTTAATTTTATAAAAATAAAAATTTCCCCATACCTGTTTCCTTCGTGATATATAGAAATAGATTTGCATAAAAGTGGATGCCATTGTCATCCTTATGCCCGCGATGGAAAATAATTAAAACGAAGAAATAGTTCTCTTTTTATGCATTATTTTCTTCTTCTTTTCCACCAACTGTCTTCCAAGATTTAAAAGTAGCATGCTAAACATATTTAGGCTTGGTCTAGTAACTGTATACTTGATACACACACATACACTGAATCTTATTCAAATTTAATTATTATTATTATTATTATTATGTAACTGGAAGGGTATTTCTATAAAGTAATTTAAACCATTTAGAACTTTTGTTTTTGTAATTGTGGCGTTTGAGCCGGTTTACGTGTGATTTGACTAATTTTTTAAGATTTTAAAATTAATGACCATGTAAACTTCTAATGGCCCTGAAATTTATAACATTTGAACTGGTAACTCATGAGAATCAAATCCAGAATCTGATTAGTTGAGTTATATCCCTCGAGGTTATCATTTAGAACTCTTGATATGAGCGCTTGCATGTATATTTGATGAGTTTTAATTTTTTTTTAAATTTAATTTTTTAAAAAAATTCAAATTATTTTAATATACTAATATTAAAAATAAATTTTAAAAATAAAAAATATAAATTATTTTAATACATTACGGATTAAAAACACAAATATCTAACCGCAGTTAAACACCGCCTTCCCTGTAACTTTGAAAGATTTTCTTGATTGCAGTGCTGTCATGTCACGAAGAACAATATTTAATTTTGTTGTTTGTTGCCAATTTAATTGTTTTTATTTTATTATTTTATTTGGACACTTTGGATTTGTTTGACAAAAGGACACCGGCATCACGTTCTTATGTTGCCACCATGCATGATAAGATTCATGGTATTTCTCTAATCTCTCCTTAAACTAATTTAATACGTAAATACATGATAAGCTTCAAATTAACCCTTCATGTAAAATATCCAGACCAACCCTCTAAAATCAATATTCAAAGTAATTTGCTTGTGATGATATATTTAATATATAATTTGCTTATTATATGCAAATCGCATAATTTATTTTAGTGGATTGATTTAAGACTCTCATCACAGTGATATATAATTAGAAACTTAACATAAATTTAAGGATAAAATTAGCTCAATTAATTATAGATATAATAATAAATTGAAAAAAAATACATTGCTATAGAAGGACAAATCGAGTCATTAATTAACTCTCTTTTTTCTCACCTCTTTTGTTATGCATTTATTAGTTGTAATATTGTTTTTTCTTTTAATTGATATTTAAATTAATATGTATTGCCATTTTTAAGAATTATGATATCCAGGTTTTTTTTATTATTCAACCTTCAAACCAGGCCCATGTTATTTACGTTTAGGAACATAGATTTATGATAACATTTTTTTTATTATTATTATTGTTATTATTGATTTATTGGTGATTATTAATCTTTCTTGTTTAATTAGCTCTTTGCTTGTCCGGAGTATATTATGCAAAGTTGTTTTGTAGGTTATCCTTGACTTAATATTGCAAGATTTGAGAGTTTTCTTCCCTGTAACTTTGGGTGTGTGCCGTGTTGCGTATTTTTGAGAAATAATAAACTATGGCTCCAAGATTTTTCTGCTGGCAGGCTTAGCACAGACCACCAGCAACACCATGGCAGAATGTTGGCACTCCTGCTAGAGCTTGAGGTTGCACAATTCCTCCTTGAATGGCTCTATGAAGCCAGACGCGTAGGACTGATTTTTAAGCTCAAACGATACGTTAGCTATGACTAAGAACCTCAGCAATTCAACCCTTTCACACCGCCCAATGACCTCTCTCGAAGACTTCACCAAAAGGTGCCCAAACAACGAATTATTACCCCCTAAATCGCCCCCAGAAAAGAATAAAGTGGAGTTGCTTCAGAAACTAATAAAGCTACGTTGATGAAAATAAATATAGCAATAAGAACATTTTCTCACACCATGTAAAGGAGAGTACGGGAAATGGAAATGTCCAAGGCCACGGCCGCTTTTCTCTCTCGAAAATTGCCTCTCCCCCACTAGCCTTTTCCACTACATAGATATATAGTCTTACCTGCCTACTCCCTGGTTTTCTTTGTATTCTAATGACATTAGCCTTGCAAAAATCAAGTTGAACAGAGTAAAGAACCAATGTGCATAAATAGGTTTTCCTACAAAAAGGCACCGAAATTGGGGTTTAATAATAATTAAATCAAAATGATTAATTCATAAATCAATGTCTTGTTCCGAATGCCTGTCTGCTCATCAATCCTTGCCTCCACCGCCCCTGTGTGATTATTACTGCAAAGAAACGCATTACCTTCCGCACGTGACATCTCATCAAGATGGCCCCAGCCTCCAAATCAATCAAGACGGCCATCTTGATTCACCTGATTAACATTTCAACGGCGCATATCAATCCTTACTCAGTTTGACACTGTGGTTCATGTTTTTGTAAAATTTTATTTTTTTATTTTTAAATTATTTTTTAATATGATATGTTGATGTTAAATATAAATTTAAAAAAATAAAAAAAATATTATTTTAATATATTTTAAAATAACAAATATTTTAAAAAATAATTTTCAATACACTTCCGACTAATCTCTAGTACAAACTTGATTAAAGAATAGATTAAAATGATATTATTTTATTTTTTATAAAAATAATTAAAAAATGTTGTTTAAAAAAAATCAAATAAATGTAAGCTGTTAAATAATCTATCACATTTGAATAATAAACCGCTCTCTTTTTCTAAAACAAATCCGATTTAAGCTAAGAATTGTGATCGATTCAGTTCGCAATCGACCTGCCATGCGCCAGGTTTAATAACACCAAGGAAAAACCCATCAGAAGCTAAAAAAATGAGAACACGAACAGACCATGGACTTCCATGATAGATAGCCACATCAACGGTAAGGATAAATCCTAGAAAGCTGTAAGACATGATCCCTGTCCAAACTAAATCCTCGCCGTTACCCCCTTTATCGCCATATCAGCAGTGATAAGACCAAGGGAGCAACTTAACATTGAAACTGCAAAACATGGAAAAAGATGAATGTCCTTTCAAAACATGTGATGACACGTGCCGACCTGCCACAGCAAACCAAAAAAAGGAGCCGAATCTAGATCCGACGACCACATCATATCTCCCCCTCAACCCCGGATGTCCTTTTGATTAAATCAAACGGCTAAAATTCAACTCCATAATTAACCGTTGGATCCCGGTCATATTATAATCCCCTCCTTCTCCCCATTACACCATAAATACCGGTCCAAATCATAACACGCTCTCTCTCTTCCTCTCTAAAAAGTTAGAACCAAGAGCCCTTGCTTTTCAAAGTTTCATTTTCTCTGCTTGTGTTAGCTAACGTGCGCGCTCTGACACTGCTTATCGTGCGCCGTCTGAGATATGTCGCCGGCGGCGAAAATCACAACATTAATAAGAATATCGCGGTACAGGAGGGCCCAGTAAGAAAATCATCAGACGGTGGGGGCTAGTGGGTTGGATTGGATCTCGTCCTAGGGACCCATCCCAGCAAGCAAGGAAATGGACGCTCAAAAAGGCAGCCAAACGAAGCTTACAAGAACTCAGTCTTCACTCCGTTCATCTCCTACTATCCGATCATCCATTCACAGCTTAACTTCTGTAGCCGAAGAGGAGGTTATCAAAGCCCAGCAGCAACAACAGCAAAAACTAGAAGATGATTTAGAAGAACAGAAAAAAATAAAGCCGAACCGGTGTGGTTCAACCCCAAGAAGAACTGGTTCGACCCGGTTCACTGCAGTTTTCACTATGGTTTCGCTCATTTTTTTCACCTTTTTCTCTCTTTCCTTCTTTTTCTTCTTCTACTTGAGAAGAGAAGAAGTATCCACATCAGAGAATCTTTTATTGGCTTTGATTTTCATTGCCGTAACGCTGTTCTTTGCAAGCAAGAACAAGAACTTAATCAACCAGAATATGATAGTTTTCAAGCAATTATGGGAAGTGAACACAAAAAGATTCAATCTTTGTACTTCAAGAACCAAATCAAAGCAAGTTCAATGGTTTATTGGAGACCCCAATGTTAACAACAACAATAAAGATAAGAAGTTAGAGAAGAGGATTATAAGAGAAGGAGTGGAATTTTATAGCAATGGGGATTTTTATGAAGGAGAGTTTCATAAAGGGAAGTGTAATGGGAGTGGGGTTTATAATTTCTTTGTGAATGGGAGATATGAAGGTGATTGGGTTGATGGAAGATATGATGGGTATGGAATAGAGAGTTGGGCTAGAGGGAGTAGATATAGAGGGCAATATAGACAGGGTTTAAGGCATGGTTATGGAGTCTATAGGTTTTATACAGGGGACTCTTATGCTGGTGAATGGTTCAATGGGCAGAGTCATGGTGTTGGAGTGCAGACTTGTGGTGATGGGAGTTGCTATGTTGGTGAATTCAAGTGTGCGGTTAAACATGGCCTTGGTGTTTACCATTTCAGGTGATTTATTTCTTGACCTCTGATTTATTTGCTTAATACTTTCTGGATTTTGTTTTAGGTTTTTGTTTCTTCAGGTTACTGTTTTAAAAATCCTTTTGGTTCTTGAAGTTGGGAAAAAAAATTGGTTGTTTTGTAGGGTTCAACGTCTTATTTACTATCTTTCTGAGCCCCGCTTCAATTTTTCAGTGTGAAGCTGGGTTTCTGATCTTACTGTTTTTTACTGTCAATGATTAATTTAGTAGAAGTATCTTGGATTTAAAATTATGGTTGAAAGATGGGAAATTTGGTAAATTTTCAGGTGAATTCTTGAATTGAACTATACTTCTGTTTTTCTATTTCCTAAATTTGTGGCCGTGTATTTGACTTTTCTCTTATGGTTTGTTTTCAAGCATGTGATGTTGAATTGTTGCGGGGTTCCTATTTTAGAACTGTTCGTGATTTAATGAAACAGTGGAAATTGAGTATGCAGTAAATTTATGATCTATCAAGTATTCCATTTATGGCTATTTTGACTAGTATCTGACGAACAGCAGAGTGCAGGCCGATTATGGTTTGTAATCAGCTATATCTACGGATTAAAGTTTAATTGAATTGGCTGTTTCTAATTCACAGGTTTTCATTTTCCATGGATTTGTTATGATTTCCTGTTCCTTTTTTGTTGTGATTTTGTGTTTCTTAAATTCTACTCTTAAAAGCAAGTTATGGTTTTATTTATTTTTATTGGTATACACACTAGGAGCTCAATATTGATGAAGAAATCGATTGTGTTGCAGAAACGGGGATAGATATGCTGGAGAATACTTTGGAGACAAAATGCACGGCTTTGGTGTTTATCACTTTGCCAATGGCCACTGCTACGAGGGATCATGGCATGAAGGACGGAAGCAAGGCTATGGCATGTATACCTTCCGTGGTGGCGACACTAGATGTGGGGAATGGGATGTTGGGAACCTCAGGACCTCTCTCCCCCCTGTAACTGATCCAGTCCTTCGAGCTGTACAGGTATTTTATTTGGACCTCTGAACTTCCTTGTTGATGATATAGGTCATGAGCAAGGTTTCAATCTTCTCACACACTTTTGCTTGTTGATTGCTTTAACTTGCAGTCTGCCAGAAGAACAGCAGAAAATGCCATTCACTTGCGCCGGGTGGATGAACTAGTGAACAGGGCAGTTCATGCCGCAAACAGGGCTGCAACGGCAGCTAGAGTTGCTGCTGTCAAAGCTGTTCAAAATCGGATGGATGGCAAATTTTGCGATACTAATGTTTGACCTTAAGCTCTTGTGGAAAATGTAAATTTACTAATTTTATGCGCTTGGAAGATGTCACCCTGATGAACAAAAAGCTCATTGGAGGTTGAGAAGAGTGTTTGAGCCTTCTTTTGTCACGCCGTAACTTGTACATACTCCATGTATATCAATGGAATTATGATCACTTTTCAAGAGGCTCTGTATTTTCCCCTTGCCTTCGCTATCTACAAGTTGTTTGAGATTGCTTGCTTGACGGGGTGATCTTAAATGCCATAAACAACAACAATTACATCATAATGGTAGTTTTACAAATTGATTTAAATTATTTTTATTTTTTAATTTATAAATATGTTATTCAGGATGACCTTTTGATTTATATTAAAATCTTGATTTGACCAAAAATTAGAATTTTAACCAACTTATAAATCTATTTATACTACAATCTTCTCTGAAAATATTATTTTAAACCATTTTTATCAAATACATTTTTAATTTAACCCGAAAATCCAGCACTCCTGTCGCTAAGACATCTCCCTTAATATTCATTCATATCTTTCCTTGCATTTTGCTCTTGATCTAATAGTCTTACCACACCAAGAAATTTAGACAACCGCCTGTTTTGATACAAGGCGTGATCGAGAGTGATTCTGTTTTTTATTATTTTTTTAAAACGTTTTTGACTTGAAAAATAATTATATTAATAATATTTCTTAATATTTTCAAATAATTTTAATGTATTAATATAAATAAAATCTCAAAACAGATTTATTTTAATATATCTCTAAATAAAAATACTATTTCAAAAAATAATCGACGCCAGCACACTGTTCAGCAGAGACTCAGGGGCGGGTTTTCTTTTTTAATTATGTTATCATGTTTAAACTGATCCGTTCTCTCCGTGCCCACAACAGAGGATCACAGCTCGAGTAAAATGAGGAGATGTGAAAAGATCTAAGCACCACGACACCTTGCCTACTTTAGTTAACAGCTACTGCCAATATGTGCCCAGAAAACAACTTACTCTACTTGAATGCTCAGTGGAAATTCAAGTACACCAATTATGCTGTCTCAACAATATATGACAAATAATGAGTGCTTGCGATAAGATTGGACCCAAAACTAATTAGGCCTCAAGATGGTGCATATTATAACGCCTGGGATATTTAATATAAATGTGAGCACTGTTTATGCACAGACAAATCACTGTAAATAATTTTATTTATTTTTTTATAATTTATTCTGGTCATCAAAATTTTATTCCTTTTAATTTCTTAATCAAT
>Ga0325411_1003340_pt1 | contig 18068 bp, 4 predicted proteins | sample PopdelMetagenome_13_FD_206181 | JGI IMG/M metagenome (GOLD analysis project Ga0325411, IMG submission 206181) | Populus deltoides microbial communities from Bellville, Georgia, United States - Xylem-PdIQD-R4 | ecosystem: Host-associated > Plants > Phyllosphere > Stem > Wood/Secondary xylem...
ATTTCTACATTTACTTCTCCTTCTTCCTTTCTATTTTCATAAAAACCAATTAATAATTAACAAAAACTATTTAGAATAAATAAGGTATATTTATCATTTATATTTTATGAAATAAAAATTACCTCTACATACTTAGTAAAAAATTCCGAATACAAAATAAAAATTATCCAAGACCCTAATTATCAGATATACATGAATAATAATAATAAAATATTTCTTAAATATTTTAAACTCTCTTATTTATAATTTTATTTCCTTTAAATCTCCCCAACTAGACTAATTAACTGCTTTAGTGATTACAAATTAACAATTTGTGAATCATGTGTATGGAAAGTTTTATGCTTTCTTTTCTTCTCTCTCTCTCTTTTTTTTTTAAAAAAAGAATGTTCGAATTTAAACTTTAGACATGAGCAGAAATTAAGTTAAAACCTCGTCGGCTAGAGATGGTTTTATGTTACCTGACAAAGGTAGAAAATAGACAGGACGACGGAAGTGGCCAAACCTACAGTAAAACACAAATTAAGTACATAAAGTTAAAAGGCGTGAGAAAAAAAAGTTTCCACGCACTTATTAGCACTTTAAATTGTGACCATTGTTTTTTTCTATCTCTTTTTTTTATGGTTATTTTTTTTAATTTAATTCTTATATGATATATGTATAGGATTAAGTATAAAGTTAAAAGGTGTGGAAAAAAAATATCAACCCAACTATTAGCACTTTGAACTGCAACCATAGTTTTTTTTCATCTTTTTTCTTCTTCGGTTATTTTTTTTAATTTAATTCTTATATGATGTGTTTATAAAAATTTAGAGTTGACAATTTATTTTAATTTGTCTTTTATATAATTATTGCGATATCAAAAAAATATTCAACATCAAAGTAGTATTAGGAAAATATTTCAGTATAACAGTATGATCTATTTTTAAAAAAGTTCAATGAAATAAAAAATAATTTTAAAAAAACTAGGTTATTAAACTTTGTGGAGTCAATGACTCGGTTTGCAAGTTTGGCAAGGTCACTCCATTGCCCAGGTTCGCGGGTTTAACAATAGTTTTTTTTTTTTATTAATTCAACTCAATTATGTGATCATTTATTTTTCTCTTTATCATATAGTTAAAAAAATAGTTTTGAAAAAAAAACATGTTATTAAGTTTTAGAACGTCTATTGGCCTGTTGACGGGTTTAGCGAAATTTTCTCTTTAAAAAAAAATTATTTTTCTCTATTTTATATTTTAATATTGGGTTTGTTGAGAATTGAGTTTTATAATTTGTTTAATTTTGCTTTTTATGAGGTTATCATGTTTTAAAAAAAGGTCTAAGCATTGATTTGACGTTTGATTTTGTAATCGTCTATTTTTGTTATCATATAGTTAAATAAAAAATAGTTTAGAAAAAAAAACAAGTTATTAATCCTAATGGAGTCCATTACCTAGTTTACAGGTTTAACTTGTTGGCTCGAGTTACCTAATTCACTGATTTAACATATTTACCCATCAAACCTGATATGTTTGCTTTTTAGTTTTTGATCCTTTAATTTTTTTAATTGTTTTTTTTCATTCTTCTCCAATATTGAATTGGCTGAGAAATAGAATTCATGGTTTATTTTTTTCTATTTTCTATAAGGTTATCACGATATCAAATAAATATTTTTTTAGGGTTGATGCTCGATTTTATAAACATCTAATTTTATTATAAAATTAAATAAAAAAATTTTACATAAACAACGAAGTAATCAAACCCATTAAAATACATGATCGACATCGCAAGGTAACCATGTGTGTTTCGTGCCTTTTGGTTTTCACGAATTAACTGTGCTGTTCTGTGCTAAACAACCTAGTAAAATTGACAATACAAATCAGGGTACTCTGATTGTGTTTTTATAGTACGAGACCGACCGCCGGTTGTTTAGTTGGTACTTCTAGAACCTTAATAGCACCAAAGGGGAAAATGCCAAAGCAAAAGAGATAGGCTTACCAACAATCCACGGGACCGTAATTGGTTTATAAATTGGCATATATATATATAAAAATCAAAAACCACGTGTTTGTATGGAATCTTATTACATGCATGGTCCACAAAGCATGCCGGAACTCTCTCCCAATTCATTAACTATAGACACGTAAGCTAGTAGTTTATGTTTCCTTGTGCAATGTGTGAGATTCAAGCTAGCTAGCTTGTATGGGACTGGGCTGATGATACTATGATCTGTGCATAGTTGATTAATGCATATAATAATAATAATAATAATAATAATAATAATACTCTGGCCATCTTCTGTATTAAACTATCCAAATCACTACCGGTACAAGCTTGTGTGGTTTTTCAGATTTTGCAAAACACCTATGGTGGTCAGGAGACAAGAGAGAGCTTATACTATCCCATATATATTGGCCATAGGCAAACCTCTCGGGCGCAGTAGTAGCTTAAACCTTATTTATCAGTATAGTCAAAGGATTTAATTTCAGAACCACATCGATCTCGCTTACTGGGGAGAGACGAAAAGAACATGTGACATGTTTGGGAGGTAGGTAGGTAAGCGAATCTAGGATTAAAATTATGGGAAATTGTGAAGAGAAGAGATCGAACAGTTTAGGTTAGTTAGGGTTTGGTGGTGAGGAAGGGTCACAGGAGAGAAAGAGAGGGTGTCATGTGCCCATGCAGTACTGAGGTATATGTGATCCCTGCAAATATTAATGGGAATTCATGGGATTTTAGCCATCCAAACAAATTTGACCCTTCCTTTTCTTTAAACAAAATTTCCAGTGGTCTACAGGTACCCAATGCCTTTTGCTATATATCTAAGCTTCCTTTAATATATATATATATCCTTCAAGCAGAAATGTTTGGTTGATTCATATTCATTTGTAGACATTTATTATGCAAGTTAATAGGTGGGTGTGGTACATGTGGTCGGGTGTTTTCTGTGCCTTTGCAAACCTAATTAGGTGAACGAGCAATATTAAAGCTTACGTACAAGCATGAGGCACCCTTTTGCTTTGCCTGTCAATCTGACTCTGCATGCGCCCATGTTTAGCAGTTGAAGGGTGAAAGAGTTTTCTGTCTGCCATAATCCATTTCTATATATATATTTTCTTGCTTGGTCCTTTGTATAGTATTTTTTGCCTCCTGTTCGCTTGTCAAAGCAAATATGGGAAGCATAAAGAAATTAGAGTGAGGAAAATTGAAGAACAGGGGAAAGGGTAGGAAACGTCTGAATTGTAAAAGATTTAGAAGAACTCCTTTAATTAGGTTGTATCTTATAAGTCTTGCCTCCTCATTGGAAATTAAATTAGCTAATCATTTAAAAAAAAACTATGGTTGAAGTTAAAAACAACAATAAATTGATTGTTTTAATTATAATTAAAATATTAAAACACAAACAGTTATAATTAATTAGTAACTTAATTCCCTTCTCATTACCATAATTTATTTGATTATTATGTAATTAAAGAGCATTATCCCCATTTAAACATGCATTAATCCTAAATAGGAATAAATTAATGAGCTTATTTATAGCCTCATAATGACAATTACAGCAAAAATTTTATCCAAAAATAAATTAAAAAGGAATTCATAGTAAGAAAATTGATATATACCTGCCCACAGACAAGGATTTCTTGATTAATTAGTCACCCTTTGACCTTGGATATAGACATATAGCCTGTTTTAGGTAGCTTTTATGTTTGTATAACCAAACCATGTTTTTATTTGTGGGATCCATCAATAACTGATGTCCATCCTCGGAAGCATTTTCTACCGACTTTTTTTACTTGGTTCCATCAATCAATGTTATGTCCTTTAAATTTTTTTTGACTATTTTTTTTTGATAGAAAAATCTAAGATTTATAAACATATCTAGGTTTAGGTTATTATTAGAAAATAATATAAATTATATTTTAAAAATTTATCTAATAGGTTAAATGTTTAGGTTGAGATGATTTTTTAATATGGTATCAGAGTTTTAATAACTAAGCAAGCACGGGTTCGAATCTCATCATCTATATTTATTTGACAAAACAATTAAGCACGATGTAGTGTGGACATGTACAAGTCTCAAGTCCAAATAACTTTTATTTGAGGGGTGTGTTAAAGAATAATATAAATCATATATTGACCTCACCTAATAGATTAAGCATTTTGATTGAATTGATTCTTTAATACTAATTCAAACCTCATTTTTATCCGAATATTTTAGAAATACTTTTTGTTTATCAATAACTTCAACCATAATTTAAAAAAAAACACATATATTTATCAAGCTAACCAATAATAAACTTGATTTTTCTAAACTTATTTTTCTCTAATAAACTTGAATTTTAAGTCAGCTAGGCCATTATTCCACGTGAGGCCATCTACCCGTATATAGCGTAGAAGGAAGCAATTTACGTGACCCATGTGGCTGGGGTCCTTGCTCTCTCTTTTCTTGATTAATAAATAATGGAGTAATTTACATTTAACCTTTGAAGATATTGTTCAAAGGGTGGGTAGAAAAGTGATGTTAGAGATTTTAACTGCCCCTGTCTCTTGTCATCAATTCGTGGGGTCTGATTTTTTGCCCCTTAATTTCTTGTTTGTCCATGCACATTTTTCTCCATTTTACTACTATTTAGAACTTAATTTCGGTGATATATATATATATATATATATATATATATATATATATATATATATATATATATATATATATGTATATTAGACCATCAGAGGGTGATGAGAAAGTAGAAGCAACTATCATCTAGAAGATCAAAAAAAGAAAAAAGAAAAAAAAAAAAGGGTTAGAACACGTTACCCACAGAACCCTAGTGTGTTTAGTTTTAGGAGTGACACCATCAATGCCGACTCCTTCATAGAATAAGCCTGTAATCACATGATAGGAAGAAAGCACCTCTCTGTAAAGTGCCCATTTATCTATCAAAAACTAGTAGAGAGCTCAGGTGGCATCTACAAAGTTCACGTCGTGTTGAGCCTTTAATTTCTTGTCTTGTGCCCCTCTCGTAAGCGCAACTCAGCAACAAATGACAGGTAATTGGATCTTGGATTAAAAATATAATGACGACAAGATTCAAAGATGACATGATTAAAACTTGAGATTTTATGGGTTTAAATATCAAGAAAGTAACATTGAGTAGATTGGGTTTATGTAAAGAATATGTTTTTAAACTTTTGAAAAAAAGAACTTAATCTTTATTTATATTGATCAAAGATTGAATTATAAATATATATTAATAAGGGTGAGAAGAATTTAGATATAAAGCAGGAGTGATCTTACTTCAATTGTGTAATGCGCACGGAGCCTTTTATTGGAAAAAAAAATAAAAAAAAAAATTAGGTCCCTGCTGGGACCTGGATTTTGTTCTAATTTTATTATTATATATGAGTTATAATCTTGGTTTCAGTTGTAAAAGGTCTTCTTGACTTGAGATAATTGAGTAAGTTAATATTTTATTCTACTAATCATTTATATTTTTGTAACTTTTTAATTGGATTCAATTTAATTAGAGGTTTTAATGAAATTTTTAGAATCATTTTAAGTGTCAAAAGTTGAATTCTAAATGAAATTCAATATCTAAAAATCAATCCTATTTACTACACTAAAAGAGAAGAAATTAATGTTAAAATTACATTTTTTAAAATACTTATCTACTCGTTCGTTTTTGTTAGAGATATTTGAAGGAATAAGATGGAAATAACGAGGATAATATAAAAAACAAAAAAATCATAGAAATTAATTAACTACAGAGGGTGCTGCAAAGACGCAGGCCATGGCATCCAGAAAATGAAAGGTAGAGGCTGATAGGCTTAGTGACGTTAGAAACTACAGCTACCTTTGTCTTTGTTCATCAATGCATGGATCTGGCTACTTTTGGTTTTTCCCTTAGGGTTTCTGCCGTGTAAAATGATTGATAAGAAAAGAGAGGGAAATTAATGGGAGTTGGATTTGCATCTAGAAGAGCTGCACGCAAGAACCCATGTTACATCTACCTAACTCTGGTGACCTGTTGCATCCCTTTCTGGATTGTGACACCTCTCCATGTCACTGTCGAGCTTCCATGGCATCTATAACTCACCTAATAGTCACATGCTGAGGAAAGAAAAGCGTTCTAGTTAGCCCCAGCTAAGAATTTTGATGTTGGCAATTGGCAGCCGCATTGTATACCAGAGAAATCAAACCCCCACTTGGAGATGATCATCATGGCAACCTGAGAAAAATGGGAGAGGAGAGCCAATAACACAACTGGTTGCCATCATCGTTGTATTTAATATTCTTAACACACTTGGTTTTTTAAGCAAGCTAGATCAGTACTATAATCAAACGCATAAAACTGTTGGGAAAATGTTCTTATTGATTAATTAAATGGTGCAGTCTATAGGGTCAAACACATGGCCATTAATAAAACCAGTGGCGAGGCCAGGAGTTTTCTTCAGGGGAGAAACGGAAAAACAAAGTGTATCGTCCATTTTATTGAAAACACTGAAAGTAACACGTTACCGTAGACTTATTGTTCAGAGTTTTTCTTTCTTTAATTTTATTTTGGTCTTTTAACTCTCTCGTTTTTAGCATAAATTAAAGGATAATTGAATTAAATTTGTTTGCTAAAAAGAAAAATTAAAAGGTAAAGAATCAAAGTAAAAAAATACATCAAAAATGGGTAATATATATTTTCAAAGTTCTTACAAAAAGGTGGAGAATCAAAATAAAAAATGCATTATAAATTTTCAAAGTTCTTACAAAAAATTTTATTTAACTTTTTTGTTTTAGTTTTTTTTTAATTCATTGTATTTCTCCCAATCATTATTTGAATGTCTGTTTAATTAATAAATCAATCAATTATTATAAAAAAAAAAGAGTTCACTCTATTCCTCAGATTAACTTTACATGTTATACCTATTAGGTCCCTCAAAATTTTGACAATTCATGGTACAAAATTTTACTTTTCTTATTGTTTTAGTCGATGATTTGAGAAAAGTGAGAGGAAGATCATTGGATTCTGGCGGTAGAGAGAGAAAATTAGCTTTGACACCGATTTCAATCACCAAAATGATTGATCTTTGTGTCAACAGGTTTTTCATTTGGTTAGGGTAGTTACACTTAGATGTGTTTTTTAATTTGAAATTGCCTAAAGCTTCATACCTGAGCTCGTGAAGTTTTTTTTTTCAAGTTGATTTTGGATTTTTATATAGTTTTTTAAGGTCATTTATGGGTTTGTTAAAGTGTTTACATTCTTTTCTAGGTGTTTTGAATTAAAAATAGGTTGAGAATGAGTTTTTAGATAAAAAAAACATGGACCTAGATTTTTCAGCTCCAAAGTAGTTGAAATTTAGTAAAAACCAGATGACATGTCGTCAAGAATTTTTTTTTCAAAGAATATCGAGTGGATGACATGTCGTCAGCTTCTCTATGGTTGAATTGTTTTTAAAATCAGGCCCACCCGTGGGTTGCTCTTGAAGGCGCACGCGTAGGCTCTTTATAAATGGGTCAAATCTAGTAATATCTGACCTCGTTTTTTTTAATTATGATTTTATTTTATGTTTTTTCTAAAAATATTTTTAATTTATATTTAAATTAATATCATTTCTCTATGATTTTGTTTTTATTTTTGTATTTACTCTTTTTTAAATAGTGGTTGGTTTTTTTAATTATTTTGTATGTATTTAATTTTTGGCAAGGTTATTCTAATTCATCTATAATTTTTTTAATTATAATTTTTTTTGTGTGTTAATTAAAATATTTTTTTATAGTATTTCTAATAGGTGCAACCTTGCAAGATATTTTTTTTCTCTTTGATTTTATTAAATTAATTTTATTTGTGTGTTTATTTCTTCTATCATTTAATTAAATAAAAAAATTGATTTTAATTAACACAATCATTGAACATTATCATGTAAATGTTTCATGTTACGAGATTAAATATTTTTATTTACATTCTCCTCTCAACTTTTCCAAATACATATTTAGTTATCATTAATAATATTTTTTCATTTATTGACACATGCGATTCTTAATTTTTTAATTAGATATATATATAAAATTTTCAATTTACATTTAATATTTTTTTATGTAAAAAAATATGTCGAAAAAACCAACATGTTTAAGTTTTTGTTAGAAAAAAATATTCATCCCATAAGGGAGCTTGAAATAGTTAATATCCACTGGATTTAATTGTGCAAAAGAGCATAATATAAAAGAAAATATGTAGAATTAGAATTAAAGTAGTACACAGGGTATGATTATATATTTGTAGAAATAATAGGCAAGTATCAGAATTATAATTTTTCTCCATGTTTTAGCTGAACTAATAATGATCAAATTAATAAATGCAACTCAAGAGAAAGGAGACAAAAATGGTGATGTGGGATTTTCATTGATAGAAATACTTCAAATTATAAGATTTTTAGGATCGTATCAAGCTATGGGCTCGGTTTTTTTGAACCCAAAATAGTGACCATGGGCTTTTATTTTATCAGAACATAATTAGCCTGGATTATTTATAATATGTGTGGGCTTGATGGGTGGGCTTTGGCCCTCTACTGCCAACGAGGTCCAACTTCAGCAGGCTCTTGCGCACCCAGTTCGGGCCGGGTCTTACTTGAATGTTAATGTCCACGACAGCCGAGAAGGAAATGGGAAGCCCATCCCATATTTTTGTAGGATTTTTCCCCCTTCAAGAGAATACTTTTCTAAGAATTTGAATGTCTTGTGCGGGAAAACTACGAAATTTTGAGGTGGATGGAAGGGAGTGCTTGAAAATGTGGTATATTTTTTTAAATTTTAGAATTTTTTTTGTTTAAAATAAAATTTATTTTTATATTTTTAGATTGTTTTGATGTGTTGATGTCAAAAATATATTTTTAAAAATATATTTTTTTTAATTTTGATGTATTTATAAATAAAAACACTTTAAACTGTCACCGTTACCACAATTTTAAATACATCCGAAATGTGATTATGGTTGTTTTTCAAAGTGTTTTTTACTTAAAAATATATCAAAATAATATATTTTTTTTAACTATAATTAAAAATTAAGTATATACTCGGACTAAGATATTCAATATTCAATGTTGTACCTCATTGTATTTTTTGAAAAGAGTAATAATTGAAACTTAATTGAAACAATTAATTTGCATGTATAAATCTTTATTTTCTTATTAATATTTTTATTTTTTTAAAAAAAAACCCAACTTTTTGCTCGATATCATTTATTTCTTAAAAATCAAAAGCAATAAGAACACTATCAAAAACGTTTTAGACAATTTAAAATAAATATAAAAATATATCTTTCTAAATTCTAAATTAAAATCTTAAAATATGAAAACTCAACCAGAAATAAGTTAAAGAACCTATTTATACTACTCGGTCTAAATTTAATTGAAAAAGAAAAAAAGAAAAAAAATAGTTATAAAGCTAATATAAAATCTAACTAGTATTAGTATTGTTAAACAAAATAAAAAAAACTAATTAAAATATTTATTTTTTAAGAGAAACTAAAGCAACTGATGCTAGGAACAAGAGATTAAATTTATCCTTCCCTTTCTATTGACGACCCGTCGACTACAAGAAGCAACCCACTCCCCCGGCAGCTTAATGTTCCTCCTCCTCAAACCTTTGTAAACGTTAGCGTCAAATTCCGGCAAAAATCTCCTTCATGGGCCACTCAACACAATCTTTTTGTTGCACTCCGATCCGGCAACGGCCACGAGAAGAGATTTCTGGTTAAGAACAGCAGAGAGGAAGATATTGCCTATACTTAATCCCGGACAAGAGAATCTTCCAATAACATGCTGCAATCTTATTAAAAACAGATAATAACGTGGTGCGATCTGCTACACAGGTGGGATGTTTCCGGATAGTTGTTTTTTCAATTTTTTTATTTAATAATATAATAAAATAATATTTTTTATTTTTAAAAATTATTTAAAAAAAACTCAATTTTTTTTTTTTAAAAAACAACATTTAAAACACAATCGGATCAGAGTCGGAACAGACTCCTGGCCTCCCAGTTTTTTAAATGTTTTATTGTTGAAAAATCTCTGTCACTGTGAGTATTCCTAGAAGAAAGAGAGAAAGAGAAAGCTCCTCTGTTTGTCTGCCAAAAACCCAAAGGACAATCCCCCTTCCCTAAATCCGTGAAACCAGGTCGTAGAACAGGACAATATGCTTTTAAGTAGATAACCAAGACAAGACAAAACAAAATAAACCTCCCACTGACAGAACCCTAAGCCAAACCCTAAAATCCTCTTCTTAGGGCAAAACCCATTTAACAATACAGCATCCTTCGCCTTCCCGCCTCCCCTGACTATCCCACACAAGAATATATGTAGACAGAGGCAGATAGACGGACAGGAACAGACATGATATTTACTCAAAGGAGAAGGAAGTGAGCTCAAATGCTTGTTAGGAGGGATGCAGAAGTTACTACAAAGAAACCCCTCAAGCCCCCTCCTCTGTACTTCTGTTTCTACTAATTATTTTCTCTTTAAAAACAAAAACTATTCCTATATTTCTCTTTCGATGCCAGCTGCTACTTATTTTTACAGTAATAGCTCCTCTTTAGCTGCCTCTTTAGCTAAAAAACTCACTCTCGCACCCGCACTGCCCTCCCGCTTCTATTCAACGACTGCCTGCAGTGCTTCCCGTTGCGCTGTTGGGCTTATAACAAATACCCCAATCAGGTCATGGGTGGTGGCACGGCCGGCGTGGTATTGCACGGTGGCGGGTGGGCAGGAAGGGTCTGTTGTGACTGCTGCGGCTTTGGCGGCTGGTGAAGGTGTGCGGAGTAGTGGGGATGGAGATGAGGAAGGAAAAGGTGAAAAGAGTGAAAAGGGTGCGGAGGAAAAGGCCGCGAGGTTGAGTAGGAGGCAGAAGGGGACGGGTGGTGATATTGAGGGGAATGCTGATTTGTTGATAATTCCTGGTGTAGGGCCGAAGAATTTGAGGAAATTGGTGGAGAAAGGGTTTACAGGAATGGCTGAGCTTAAGCAGTTTTATAAGGATAAGGTAATGGTCATTGTTTTCGTTATTTTTAAATTTTTGTGTTATATTTCTGTAGGTTTTTTTTTTCCTGATTTGGAGTTTGTTTGCTGTGTATGAAGTATTGGTTTGATGGGTTTGAGGTTTAGATTTAGGAGAGTTGAAATGGGGTTTTGGTTTTGTTTATGCGAACCAGCTCCTTTTGGTGCTGATGATTTTGCTAAATGCCAGTAGTTTTAGAATTTTGTAACTATAGGAATGCCAGATTCATTATAATCATGTCCTAATTGGACGCAATGATTGTCATTGGTACCAAGTTCTTACAGCCATGGAGTTGAGCAAACATCTTAAGAGATTAAATTTCACTTCGTGTTTTGATGAGAACAGAGGAATCACTTCTATAGATGTAATTGTTTGGTCCAATTAGCTTTATACTGTTGTGAAACTGCAATTCAATATTTGTTAAAGGTGATCTTTTATGCTGGTCTAAATTGGGCATACTGATTGCATGTGATTTCCAGACTTCTATGGTCGCGAATTCAAATAAATAGTTCAATAGAGCAAGTGTAATTCGATGTTTAATGGTGAATGGAGGAAATTTCATTCAAAGGTTGGACGTAGTCCATCTCTCTCTCTCTAACTGTATACTAAGTTACCAACAGGAATTCTGGGTTACTTGTTGCAGTTTCTTGGAAAATCCAGCGAGACAATGGTTGAGTATTTACAGAGTTCTGTGGGAATTATTCACAAAAATCATGCTGAGAGCATAACAACTTTCATCAAAGAGAGCGTGGATGAAGAGTTAAAGGATTTGAATTCTGATGCAAGGCCCAAACCTAAGAAGCGACTCACGTTTTGTGTTGAGGGAAATATCAGTGTTGGAAAGACAACATTTCTTAAGAGAATAGTTAGTGATACAATTGAGCTACGAGATCTTGTTGAGGTGGTGCCTGAACCCATTGATAAGTGGCAAGATGTTGGGCCCGACCACTTTAATATACTTGATGCTTTCTATGCTGACCCATCAAGGTATGCCTATACCTTCCAGAATTATGTCTTTGTGACAAGGGTTATGCAGGAAAGAGAATCATCTGGTGGGCTGAAGCCACTCAGGTTGATGGAAAGAAGTGTTTTCAGCGACAGAATGGTAAGCATCCTTTGAATCATGGTTTTAAAGCTGACAAATAGTTATATTAGTTAATGTAATTCATTTTTACCAGAACGGCCAAAGCATACTGATTGGCTGTTCTCTTACATCCCTAATGATTGGATTAAAGGGCTTTGTTTAAGTTTGATTATGATCAAACATGGATTCAAAACCTTGCAGTTCTTTCTCATTTGGTTGATCCCATGCGAGAGGAACAAAAACCTGATTTAAGCGTTCAAGGCTGATAAATTTTAATCTCACTCTTACTTGATAAAGGTCTTCGTACGAGCTGTGCATGAGGCAAAGTGGATGAATGAGATGGAAATCAGCATTTATGACTCCTGGTTTGATCCAGTTGTCTCAGTTTTGCCTGGGCTTATTCCTGATGCTTTCATCTACCTTAGAGCAAGCCCTGATACTTGCCACAAGAGAATGATGCATAGGAAAAGAACTGAGGAAGGTGGAGTCAGCCTAGATTATCTTCGTGACTTGCATGACAAGCATGAGAGCTGGCTTTTCCCATTTGAAAGTGGTAATCATGGGGTACTTTCTGTGAGTAAGCTACCTTTAAATTTGGATAATGCCCTACATCCTGATATAAGAGACAGGGTGTTCTATTTGGAAGGTGATCATATGCACTCAAGTATTCAAAAGGTATCAAACGCGTACCCTTTCCTATGAAATTCACATGATTGAAAAGAAAAACTGGCTTACTTAGCTTTTGTTCTGAGCAGGTCCCTGCTTTGATTCTTGACTGTGAAGCCAACATTGACTTCAGCAGGGATGTTGAAGCCAAGGAGAAGTAAGATAGCCATCATTTTACTTAAATCTCTCATCTTATGAGCAGATATATACTTTTATTTTGTTTTAAAATGGTCACCCTTGCCGTAATACATATGATGTTTTAGATAGAGAATAAGAATTTATTAATAGGAACAATGTTGAATTAAAAGGAGGAGAATAGGCATCCTCTCTAATGTAGAAAATCCCAGAAAAACCATTTAAAATGGCATCCACCAATGTAGAAACAATAATGAAACGACTTAGAAGGGCAATGGATAAAATAATATATCTAACCCCGCAAAATTGCATTGAAAAGAGAGTTAGCTCCAGTTAACGAACTCCAGACAACTTCAAGTTGTGGCTTGCTACCACTAAGCGTTAAGTTACAGTCCTTCTCTGTAAGAATACAGCAAACACGAGTCTTCCCATGTACTTTCAGTTTCTTGGCCAATCTTTTGAAGCTGGCTGTATCATTATATCTCCTTAATTGGTGGCTGCACTAGCATAAATCCAATTTATTTGTTATGTGGTGTTGAATTGCTGTCTGCGAACAGTCATATTACCAAATTTAGTATGTTTAAGTTTTTATTTTTAATTTTAATTGAGGAGTCTGATACAGAGGGCCTGTCTGTGTGCTGCGCAGGAGCAGGAAATTTAAGTTTATTGTACAACCATGTCTCTCATATGTCAAGTCTTAAAAGAAAATATATGGTACAAACATGCTGACTGACATTGCACTCAATGTTGCACTCTACAGCCATCGAATGAAAAAAAAACACAAACACACACACACTATGACTCTCTTGTGCTTGTACGAAAACAAAAGAGAAGACATGTTGAATTCATGAGTGGAATATTGATGAGAAGTTTATCATTGTAGTTATTGTTATAATTAGAATTATATTGCTGCCTCCTGGTCTGTAGCCCCATTTGAGAAGTGTAGTAGGCATATACCACCAACTTGAATGAGTTCTGCAATCAGTGAGGAAAATCAAAATGCTCTTGTTTCCTGGCATGGAAGGTTTATTAAATTATTAGTGGTAATGCTGAAAATTCTTATACACGCTTATTTCTTAAAGCCCCATATGCTGTTGGACTAATTTGGTTAATGATGTTCTTTGTGAAGCTATGCGCGCCAAGTTGCAGAGTTTTTCAAACATGTGAAGAAAATGAAGGAAGTTCCATCTCCAAAGGGTGACGGTGGTGTTAACCAGCGAAAGGTCGTACTACCTCATGAAGGTGGATTGCTTTTACCAAACGGAGCACACTTCCCCGAGTCTGCTCTCAAATCCTTAGATTTTACTCGGGCAATGTCATTCATGTCTGGCCAGTGATTGTCTGTCTGGCCCTGGTTTTCTTGACCCCAGGATCACGTAAAGAGGTACCTGCGTGTTTGTCTGACATGTCTCTGGATGATGTGACTAGTTTCTTTGTGGATGTAAAAATGGTTTTAACACTTAGGATTTAGAGATGTAGAGATGGTTGTATGATTGTTGAATGCTTTGGTAATCCAATGTTTGGTTGCTTTAAGCTTGAAGCTTTATTCTTCACGAAATATAAGGTATGCTTGGTTATTCTTCTAGGATAGAAGAAGTATTAGATGGCAGAGATACAAATATATTTAGTTGGAGAGATAAATATATTAATTTTAGAGGGAATTTATTTTTAAAACATTAGGTACAAATGAGATATATTTCTAGAGAGATTATTTATTATTTTTAAAATATTATTGTAAAATATTTTTAATTTCTAAATTATTTAACTAGGATATATAATAATAAAAATGATTATTATCATAGTTTTAAAACTCAATTCGAAGTTGATCTTAGACAAAAGCTTAGGTCAAAGGTCGAGGCTTGAGTCATGGGTCGGGTTGACTCGAGTTCATGTAAGAATAAAAATAATTATTATCATATTTTTAAAATATAATTGGGGAGTTAATATGAGAAAAAGCTTGAGTCACGAGTGAGGTTGAGAAGTGGTTATTATCATTGTTTTAAACACTAACTTGGAGGTTAACTTAGGGCAAGTCTCGGGTCGCATATCAGGAGGGTTGATTCGGGTTGACTTAGGTTAACATAAGAATAAAAATAATTATTATCATAGTTTTAAATCTTCATTAGAAAGTCAAGCTGATGTAAGGTTCAGATAGGTCAAGAAGGTTGACCTGTTTTTTTTTATATATAATAATCAAAGTAGCCTTGTTTTGACTATTTTTTTAATAAAAAAATTAATATTTTTTTATTCATGTTTTATGTTGAGTTAACTTAAATTTTTAATTAGATAAGGCCAAGTCAATTTTTATTTTATTTTTTTAAAACTTGGATTAATCCAATTGTCAAGATGGCTAGGTTTCTGGATCAACCTATCAAGATAGTACTGATTTTATAACTAGAGTTATTGTAATATTATTAATTTTAGCACTTAATATATAAACTGAAGTAAAAAACGATTATCTAATTATTTTTTAAAATATGTAATTTTGATAATAATACTTATTAAGGATTAAATAAACTTTTGTACATTTTATTTTGTTTTATTCACCGTAATTTAATAAAATATAAAGATAATTACTTTAATTCGTACACCATTATTAAATACAATTATATCTCTATTTTTATTGTATTATTTTTTTTGTTTTATTGTTTGTGTCCTTTTTTTTTAAGAACAGTAACTTGATGCTTTGTAAAAAATAAAGCGTTTTTTTTAATTAAAAAAACACGAGATACAGTATATCATTGATGAGAAAATCAAATAGATGTAAATTGCAAAGCACAGTACGATGTCCAATCTACCATTGCAATATCTCTATTACAGAACAATACATCTCCATTACGAAAGAATATAATACATCTCGATTTCAACTTTCTGAATCTAGCAACGACGGATTAACCCTTTATCACACCACCTACACCCGCCACTTTTTAACACACCCGCCACCTCAGAAGCCAAATGAACCGCCAATCCTATTCCTATACAGCCGAGCAAACACAGCAACTTCCTCCCAAAATAGTTGACATGAGCATGCAACTCCCTGTCAATATCTTTGCCATCCATTAACGAACAAGGGAAAAAAAGGTTGAAGAAGGAAACATAACTAAACACTTAAAGCACTTGAAATCCAGATCAGAACCAAGGAAGGATAGATATGAAAAGACCCTAAACTCCGAGTGAGTGGAGGGATAAGAAGGGCGGGGAGGGGGGAGCCACTCCCATAAAGATAGACGGACCTCGGAAAAGTAGGACTAAAGCCTCAAATGAAGAGAATCAAGATGCATGGATCGGAAGACTAGAGCCTCCGATGAACTCCACAAGAGGGAGAGAGAAGGGGAATATAGAGAGTTGCATAACTTCCTAGCTAGCTCGTAACAGACAATTCAGGCTCTTCAGGAGCTTGCCATTTGCAAAAGGAACGTGGCATCTTTATTTATTTACTGCGTCAAAGATAGACCCTGCATCTCACAATATGTATGTCTTCATCGATCTATCTATCTATGTTTTAATCTGGAGCTTTTTTAGTATGAAAAATCATATTGCTTCTCCTTCCCTTTGTCATTCCTTGGTCTGCCCAGCAATCTATATATGAACATGCGGATAACAGACATATCATATTAAACCTATTCAAACATGCTGGTAAGCCCAAGTGGCTGACAGATTTGGTCTTGGGGAAAATTAATCTAAAACAGACAGGATGCCGTGATCCTCGGTTTCCTGAAGACAATCAGAGCATAGATTTTTCAATTTCATGTGACCAGTCGTTCAAGATGCCAAAGTATTTACACCAGCATATTTATTTTGGATAATAATCGAGACATATTTAGTTCTAATGAAGCCAGCCTCTCTCTTCAAATTGAATTTTGAGTCATCCTATTTTCATCACTTAATTTACATCTTTTTTATTAATCCAACTCCATCCTCTTGCAAGATTTACTCCCAAGTGTATCTTCGGCTTTGAGGTTGGCTGTAGCTAGATTAAAAAAAAAAAAAAAACCTCCAATCTATGGAGTTAATTTCAATTAAATCTTCAATATATATATATATATATATATATATATATATGAAAAGGAGAACTCATATACAAGCTTCACGTAACGATACTAAAATCGAAGTATGGATTTGATTGTGAGTTTGTTGCTGTATTGAAGATAAATTACGATGAAGATGAAGAACAGATTACGACCTAATCTAGATTGCCCTTAAAGATATGGGACTTTATAAGCTTGTCCTTTAAATAAATAAAAATGTTTGGTTAACATTTGATGTTGATAGTGATTTTCACTAATTAATTGAAGAGAAAAAAGGCATGTATTTTTTTTATCAATATTTTATGGTGATAATTGAGAAGATTCTTTTTTTATCAAGCTATATAGTAGAGTAAAATTCAATAAAAAATTATTGTTATATTATATAAAATTTCTTATTACATTACCTAAACAAATTAATTGGATTATATTATGAAACTTTATTATTTATATAAACAAAAAAAAAATTCAATTCAACACCTTTTTTTTTTTTTAATTTCATCTTTTTATTTTTTCAATTTTATTCTCAGATTTTTTTTAACAATTATCTGGGTTGCTTTTGGACCATCCAAGTTGATTAAATTACGGCAGGGCTACTCGCACAAAATTTAATTTTAAACCTCGGGGTAGGTATATAGTCTGATCGAAAGGCTTTTTTTTTTGTTAATTTCATCTTTTTCTTTGTCAATTTTATCCTTACACTTATTTTACTAGTCGACTAGGTTGCCATTAGACTGGTCAAGTTGACTACGTCATATGAAAACAGCTCTAATACAATTTAATTTAAATTAAAACTAGACAATAAGTTAGGTTGAGAAGTTTTTTCCTTATCAATTTTATTTTTTTTTTAATTTTATCCCACTGATCGGCTGTGTCGCTTTTGGATAGATCAATTCAATTAGATTATACCATGCCAACTCCCGCACTGTTTAATCTTAAACTCAAGCAAAGTAAAAGGTCGGATTGAAAGGATTCAAAATTAATTTGGTAAGTTAAATTTAATAACAATATCAAATAATTTTCTTCAGCTTGAATATTTTTTGTTAAGTTGAAAAAAAGCTTATATATATATATATATATATATATATATATATATATATATATATATATATATAGAGACACACCTCTAATTTTAGTTTCATTTTAT
>Ga0325411_1003341_pt1 | contig 18064 bp, 3 predicted proteins | sample PopdelMetagenome_13_FD_206181 | JGI IMG/M metagenome (GOLD analysis project Ga0325411, IMG submission 206181) | Populus deltoides microbial communities from Bellville, Georgia, United States - Xylem-PdIQD-R4 | ecosystem: Host-associated > Plants > Phyllosphere > Stem > Wood/Secondary xylem...
CTGGTTCGGTATAAACACACCCTCACTTTTCGTTTGTTCAGTGAATTTTACCATTTCTTGATAGTTCATCCAGCAATGGGAATGGGAGACGTTCGTCAACGGACAATTATTTTGCTTTAATCCTGTTGCTTTTGTGTTCAAAAATATTTTTAATTTTTTTAATTATTTTTGTTTTAAATTAAATTTTTATTAGAGTTTTGAGATGATTTAAATGGGTTGATATTAAAAATATTTTTTAAAAAATAAATAAAATATTATTTTATATATTTTAAAATAAAAAATACTTTAAAAAACAACAATTACCGCACTTCAGAACATAAGTTACACATAAGGCTGGTTCAGCGGTACGCAGTCTGGTTCAGCAGAACGCAGTTTTATCCATCTTGCTGAAAACCTTAGAGTCTCATTTTTAGCCCGTTTGGCTCTGTGACTGCAGCTGCGTTTTATTTAAAACGCAGTTCGCAGCTGTTTGGTTAAGGAAAAAATGATTTATTGTTCACTGGACCCCACATAATTTCTGCGTTAAAAACACAAGAAAGGAAAAGCAGCTATTTCTTACTTTTTTCACTGTTCATGTGAACAGTGCAAAGCAATTGCAGTGTTCACTTAAAAATAGTGAACAGTGCAATTCTCTTGCACTGTTCACTTGCCTGCGTGAATTTTTTTTTAGTGTGTTATTTTTTTAACATTTTTTTTTTAAAAAACTAGTTTATAGTGAATTTTATACCTGATAATATTTTATCTAATTTTATTACATGCTAAAAATATTATGAAAACATTTTTTTAACATTTTAAAATTATTTTATAATCTCAATTTTAAAAACATTCTTAACCAAACACATTAAACTATTTTTTCTTCAACCTCAATTTCAACCACAGTTTTAACCAAACACCTATTTTTTTCAAACCAACTTTAATTAAAAGTACTTTTTATAAAACAACTTTTTTCAAACCACAACCACAACAGCTGCTGCAATACCAAACGCACTCTTTGTAAAGTATTTTTAGCTTTGATTTTAATAGACATAATAAATACATATGGATGTTGTTGACACCAGGTTTTAGAACCAGCCTGGTTCAAGGTTTGGGTTTCAGATTTTAACTAAGTTATATAGATCAATTCTTTAAAAAAAAAAACAACATCGTTTTAATAAAAAAATAAAATCAATGAGTTATAATCGGGTTTTTGACCGGGTCAGCCGGGTCACACTGAATTTTTTCTTTTCCTGTTTTTTCTTCAATCTGGCCTGGTTCCAGCCCCGAATCGACCCGTATAGCCGGACTGGGATTTCAAAACTATGGTTGACACAATGTACTATGTCAAAAATACTTGCTTCCTATAGAAAAAAGCTTTGAACATATTTATGTGCATAGTGCCACAAATTGATTTGGAGAAGATATACAATATTGTATATAAAATATTGCTTTCATCATAAAAATGACATTTTTGTATCATTTTATTTTTATTTTGCAGCCCTAACTCATGAAGATTAGTTTAGGTAATGTCACGCCCCAGACCCAAAAATTATAAAAGTATTCTTTTTGCATGACATCGCTACATGTTTTATGGACATGTAATACATCTCAACTTCAATTAAAATATTATACTCAAAATAATAATATGTTAAAAAATATTTTGGATAATAAATTAAATAAATCTTATATAAATCATCTCATATCAAATAACTTTAGTTTAACGTCAAATAAAACTAAATGTATTACAAGTCTAATATCATAAATTGATCTAATTATTGAAATATTAAAGTTTATAGATCAACTATAAGCTTCCAAAGTAATCATTTCACATTCTAAATATCTTTCAAACCATTTGAAAAATAAATAAATAAATTGGGGGTGAGTGTCACCCATTTGATAAATAATAATCTATTTTTTAAATTGGACTAAGCATGTCAAAACTTACTAATACATAAAACTTATAATACATTAATTTATTATACCAAAATATTAGTACTTCAAAGATTTAAAATTCCAAAAACATATTTATAAATCATTCACAAACTTAAATAATTTAAATTAATCATTTTAAACATAAATATATACTTCATTCATACTCAAAGTTAAAAGGACTACGATTGGTCTAACCTCAGTAATAATGAGTCATATTTGTTCTTATGGCTAGATGTTAAATTTTAAATTAAAATATCCATAAATGTTAATGTATAACCATCAAAGTCTTGGTCAAAAACGTATAATTATTCTAATCACGATAATAATAAATTATATTTTATCATATGACTAGATATCAAATTCTAAATAAACATGTATATAGATATACTAACAAAATATTCAATAAATCTAGATAGGTCAATAATTATCTACAGATAAAATAATTATTTTGTAAAAAAAATAATTTTATATTTAACTCAAATTCAAGCCAAGTCAAGTGAGTGTAGTTTTACATTAAATTCACATTGCCATGTCCTCTATTTTTTTTTAATTATAAAGTTCACATGGCCATGCCCTCTATTTTTAAAAATTATTATTTCCTTACGAATTCAATTTTTACTTTTCAAGACACCAATATATAAGTTATTTAAAATGCTTATAATTTCGAAATAAGAAATGAATTTTAGGTTTGAAAACTTTGTGAACCAATTTCTTATTCATTAAGAAGTGTTTTTATACGTGTAAATAATTTATGCTATATAATTTATATTGAAGAATTTGTTTTTAATAAAGTCTTAACCAGCAAATGTGAATGGATTTTATTTTTAAATTGATATCAAATATACTTATTAATAATGTATAAATACTTTTTTTCAATATATTTTACTTTCAAATAAAAGTTTGGTAGTAAATTATTTAAAATACCGACAATCTAATTTTACTGCCAGCACCAGTAAATTTAAATATAAATTGTTTGTCTCAAGTTTAAGATTTGTGATTGCTAAAATAATAATTATTAATAATTTATATAATTAATAATTTTAATATTCATAAAATTAATCAAGATACATACAAGTTAATCCGGGTACTTAAATAATTAAAAATAATAGCAAAATGTTTTAAACGATTTCGGAATATTGAAAAAAGTAAAAAGTTTTTTATAATCGAAAAAGTAGAGGCCAACAAAATAAGAGCAACCGTGTCAGCATGTGGTGGACCACCTGATATGTCGGGCTTGGTTTCCCACGTCAGCAAGCATGATACAGCTAGCAGCAGAGATTCTCCTTGCCTCTTTCTTTCTTGCCCCTGTTACTGCTTGGTCACATGCTGTATTATGGCTTCCACTACCAATGGAGAATTATTTCTGAGTATTGTCATTGGTGTAGATGAAATGCCGAGGCATTATTGGAGTGTTTGGGATTGTATTATATGAAGTTTTTTAATGTGTTTTTTGTTTTTATAAATATATATTTTTTATATTTTAAAATATATTTTTAACATTAACTGATATGAAAATATAAAAAATAAATTTAAAAAATTTTTAAATTCCAATCCATCTTTATTTGGACCGTTAAACAGTGAAGTGAAAAAGCTATGCCTTTTAGATATAACTATTATTTATAAAAAAATATAAATTATAGTTTTTAAAAATAATATATGAAAGTATATGTTATTAATTTTTAAAGTATTACTAAATATTTAAAATTCATAACTATAACTAAAATTATGTATTTCTTGGATCTAATAGATAATAGGTAGAGTATGAATAATATAAAACCCGACCTGAATCTTGCATAACCTAACCTAAAATATATACATAATATATAAATATATTAGTAAAATATTTAGATTTTTTTAATATAATATGATACACACACTCTGATATTAATATAAAAGACATACATATAAATAATATTTATTATTTAATAGACATATATATATATATACTTCAAGTATCTATTAGTAGATAATAGATAGTCACTGTAAGCTTGAAATTGATGTATAATTTATATATATCTAATTTTTTACCTGATAAATAATAATTATAGTATGAAAATAAAAAAATCTAACCCATTGAAAACCATTGCCATCCCTAACTAAAAACTACAATCACAACTAATTTGGTGATTTCTAAACAAGTATATAGAGCTCGTAAGGTGCTCCATTTAGTCACTATTTGATATTATAGTTTTTGTTGTATTCAAAAATATTTTCTAAAATACATTAAGAGTATACAAATATTAATTTAATGTTTTTTTTTAAAAAATTTTATATGATTTTTTATGTTAATATTAAAAAACATTTTAATATTCTCACTTTTAAATATATTCTCTTATATATATATGTTTATATGTTTTTATATGTTTTTTTTTAAGTATATTCTAGTAGCTCCTGGGCTATATAAAGAGGAGCAGCCTTTGTTTTTTGGTTTTGCATGCACTGACCTGTTGTATAAAGACATGTCTTCCGGTGATTATTTCGCAATTTTCCAGTGTGGTAGGGCTCTCTGTTCAGATCAGGATTTCTTCGTGGATTCAGTCAAATGCCGACATCAATCGGACAAACTACTGGAGTGCTACGTAGCTATCTAGCCCAGCTTCTGGTGCTATCTTGTACTAGTTGCAGGCTTGTTTACAGGAGTGCTTTTTCTCTCTCTCTCTCTCTCTCTCTCTCTCTCTCTCTTATTTAGCACAGTTAAAAGAAAATTACAATTTTAATAGTTGTACGCATCACATGCAACTCAACCAAACAAATATCTCCTCCAAAGTTTTTCCGGCCTCTCAACTCTCTTTTACACAAATAAAATAAAATAAAATAACAACAATTTACAATTTGAGTACAAAACAAATTTTACAATTCAACACTCAACTCAAATAAAAAAACAGCACATTCCTCAATTTACAATTCATTAAAATTAACAATTAATAATTCATAATTAAACATAATGAAGATTCACATAATATTTTATTAAATTTAAACTAAATTTATAATTTTTATAACATTAAAACATATAATATAGCTACATCTAAAACTTTCCCTAGCTCACGAAAAGGCTTGTAATGCTTATGGACAGGCTTGCACCACCTCAAATCCTCCAAATCGAGGACGGGCCTATAGCACTTGTGAAGAGGTCAACATCAAAATCACCACAAATTATAGATGAGCCTAGAGCGCTCGTGGATGGACCTGCCTCTTTAAATACATGTTCTTGTTCATGAAAAAACAACCTTAACACCTGCTAAGGCCGCTTTGAGATGCTCAACCTCCTCAAGTTCACCATGATATAAATTGAGCGTAATATTAGTCATGATATATCCCATCTCATCGACTCTTTTATGAAGTGCGATTGCTACTCTCATATCATCCCATATTAAATAATGCATATAATAAAAACATAAAAAAGTAGCATTCATTAACAACAATAACATGAACAAGATATTTAATAAATGCTGTATATAAAAAATATTACATACCAATCGATTTTGTCTCGGATAATGACGCTTGTAATGCATCATATTACATGTACGTCTCGAGAAAGCACAACCATGTAGGTGTAGTAAACTGATGCATTATAGGCAAATACCATTTCTTGTAGTTGTCTAGATCAATTATCGAAAAATATGCTTCAAAAATATCCAATCTCTCATGGCATGCCAAAGATCCAGGTAAGTTGTATGAATCACCAATCAACTTTCTTGCTTACCCTAATGACTGATATTATATAACTCGTCACCAGTTTCAACATAATTCAGGATGTGCTGAGACAATTCAAATTGCCACATTATCTAATCAGGGTAATACATCTCAACGATATTAAAACGGTGCAACGAGACTTGTGCTAACAATAAATCTTCTCCATATTGGCATATCAGTGAAGTTGCAAATTTTAAACCCTTGGAGGATGATATCCATATAACCTAACAATACATGAAATAAATATATTAGAAAAAAATTCCAAACTAAAAAAGGGACTCCTAAATAACAATAAATAAATAAATTTGTAACTCATTCCTGATAAGGCTACTTTGCGTCCACCTCGTCCTTGTAAAACTTGTGGATGTGAGTAGGATTTAAAGTGAAATTTCTAGTCCCACACCATCTGACATGACAAGCTACAAGATTAATATATATTTTTTTCATGTAATTTTTATACTAATTGTTAGGTAAAAAAGGATTAACAAATTATACATGATCAATATTTTACAAAGTACAAGATGCAATATGATGTGAGTATGGTCAATGATAATATTGCTATTTACCACAATTGCAACTTTCATCATCAATGACAACTGTTTCCCATACTTCTCATTGAACACCAACTATTAAGGGTGTCTCAACTTGAAACAAGACTTTTGCAAGATTAACTACACTTGTCACATGTGTTCTAGATATTGCTGCATTAATAAGAATAATTAGAGGCCACAATACCTTAAAAATTCTTCCACTTTGTCTCTTCGCTTAATAAAATATTTATTATACCTAAAAAGGCCAACTACACTATAGTTGTTAACAGTAAGCCATGAACACTTTTCAATATATTATTACAAATCTCTAACAAATTGGTGGTTATATTGTCATAACAATAACCACCAAAATCATATAAGAGTGTCAATTTCTATTTAGATTCAATTTCTAGCCATTATCTGATTGTATCATCTATCTCAATTAAATAATCATAAAAATTATCAAACTTCTATTTTGAATTCTCTTGACTTATCTTATGCAAGATAATTTCTAAGGCAACATTTTTAACCTAGTGTTAAAGTTTCTAACAAAGTATCACAAATAATAATGATGATACTTAACTAGCTCAAAAAATATTTATGTCATGGAATTATTAATCACCACATGTCTATGATACAATACAAACCCAATGCATTTCAGTTACATACTGATGAAGCAAATCTAAAAATCATCTCTAATTACCATTCATAAATTCTTCAACAATAGTAAACACACAACGAATAAACCTTATTATTCATATCATAAGCAATTAAAATTAACAACTTAACCTTGTACTTACCATACAAGCAAATGTTATCAATACCAATCAGAGGATGATAGTAATGAAACCCATCATTTGAAGCAATAAATGACTAAAATACTCTCTCGAAGATTGCTTTATTGCTATTAACTATTTTATGATCCTAATTGATAACTATACTTGAATTTGATTATTCAAGATCTAACAACATTCTAGGTAATATTTGTAAAGACTTCTCATGTATACCAAACAACCGCTCCAGTATTTTCTCCCAAGCTACCCATGCTTTATAAATGAGACGTGATGCTTATAATACCTATATATAGTAACTTGAATATTTGCAACACTCATACTTATATTGTTTTTCATATTTGACAATAGTATCACTATATATGCATGGTATTCAATACTATGAGACATTCTATTAAACAACAAAACAAAATCCAAGTCCAATTTATTAATATCATAAATTAATCAAGGTATATAATTTTAATAAAAGTTTATTCAACGAAACCCTAAACCATAACATCATCGACAAAAACCTAAATTCATCAATTTTCTCTATAAATAAAAAAAATTATCAACTCAATTGATGTATTCCGTAGCTAATTACTATATTTTATACCTAATTCGATAAAATTCTTAATTTAACATAAAAAACCCTAACCCTAACCCTAACCCTAATTCATCATCGACAACAACCCAAATTCATCAATTTTCTTTATAAATAACAAAATTAACAACTCAAATTAATATTTTATTGATAATTAACATATTTTAAATCTAATTCATAAAAATCCTATTTTTTTCTTAAAAAATGAAATCCTAAATCCTAAAATAATCAAATCAATAATTAGCACAAATTATCACAAATACTATGAAATTGATGGAGGTGAAGTGTGTAATATACCTCTAAGTGTTGAATATGGTTGGTGGCGACCAAGATAGAAGAGAGACATGCAGGTGTAAAATAAGGTGATGTTGTGGTGGGGTAAAGAGAGATGAGTGGCTCAAGGTGGGGGTAGTAGTGGAGAAGGGCATACTGAAAGGGAAGAAAAGAAATAAGGAAAGAAAGGGAAGGGAAATGAGGCTGGGGTTTTAATTTGTTTGGAGTTACAAATGTGGCATGCAACTCTTAAGTTGCATACATATCTCTCCCTGGTACTTGTGCTCCTTGTTTTGATGAAGATCCACCTTCATCTTCTTCTCAAACTTTTGTTATCTTGATAAATAAATTGTATTTAATAATATTTTTGAAAATTAATAATACAAATTTGCTTTTTTTATTTTAATAGAATTTTGTTCTAATTTTTTTAATTATGTTGTCTGTTTTATTTTTGTAAATAATTACATATAATACTGACAGAATTATCATCGGTTTATTCTATTTGTAACATACATATAAATGTAATTTTCCTACGGGTTAATTTTTTCGGTAATATGTATACAATCATCGATGGATTTACCATTGGTTTATTCCTTTGATAAAATACATAAAAATATAATGATCTGATGGATTAATTCTGTCAGTAATATGCTATAATCATCGATGAATTTACTGATGGAACTGTTGCTGTTAATTCTTTTGGTTTGGTGTGATAATTATGTCGTTGAATCTATCAGTGATTATATCACCGACATAATAATCAATGACATAGAAATCTTCGATGATATGTTTTTTTGATGATATTTTTTGTCCGTTATTTTATTAATAATTGTATTTTTGATGGAAACAAATTATTCTCGGTGTTTTGCTATTTTCAGCATGGAACTAGAAACCATCCAAGACAGACATGAGAGGTTATTATTATTTATTTATAATACTGACATAATGTAAAACAGGGGATACAGAAGAAGAAGAAGAAAGAAGGATAGTCCTATGAGCTAACAAGACCTGTAATGTAGAATATACAAGACATGTTGTAACAAAAAATATACCGTAATCTGTTATAGTACACCCTTGCATGGAGTGCAAGATTAAAGTCAGCAATGTCTAGAATAGCAAACAGGTTTAGCGCTCGGCCAACGAAAATTACGAGATTAGCGAAGGCCACAACTCGGTAAGGATCAGAGGCTTTTACATTTGACTCTCGCCTCCACCATCAAAATTTTGGTAGGGTATCCTTGAAACCAAAATCTCCTTCCATGTTGAAGAACCCCTTTCAAGAAAGTCATAAAGAGGAGAGAATTTTAATTACTCGAGGAAAATAGAAGGTGAAAAGTGAAACAGATTAAGGTTTGGACTGGAAAAAGATTTGCGGTTGAACATCATGCCTAGCAAATTAAGGAAGGCTATCGGTGCTGTGAAAGACAAAACCAGCATTAGCCTTGCCAAGGTTTCTAACGCCAATGCATCGAACCTTGAAGTTGTAATTCTCAAGGCCACCAGACATGATGACGTCCCAATTGATGAACGTTATGTTAACGAAGTGCTCAACCTGATCTCCTCCAACAAAATTTATGCAGCCTCCTCTGCTCAAGCTATTGCCAAAAGAATCGGCAAGACACGAAATTGGATCGTTGCTCTTAAGTCTCTCATGCTTATTCTCCGAATTTTTCAAGACGGTGATCCTTACTTCCCTAAAGAGGTTCTTATTGCAATGAAGCGTGGGGCAAAAGTTCTCAACATTTCCAACTTTCGAGATGACTCCAAATCAAAACCATGGGATTACACTGCCTTTGTTAGGACATTTGCTCTATATCTTGACGAGCGGCTGGGTTGCTTTCTCACCGGAAAACTTCAAAGAAGATTTACGAACCGGGAACGGGAAAATAGCCATCCAAGAAGCAGACGTGCCAACGATTCAGTTTCTGAAATGAAGCCGGCAATGTTGCTGGATAAACTCTCTTGCTGGCAAAAATTGCTTGATAGAGTAGTTGCAACAAGACCAGCGGGTGCAGCCAAGACAAACAGATTGGTGCAAGTTTCTTTGTATGCCATTGTACAAGAGAGTTTTGATCTCTATCGTGATATTTCTGATGGACTTGCGCTTCTTCTAGATAGTTTCTTTCAGTTACAACCTCATTATTGTGTTACTGCCTTCCAAACTTGTGTCAAGGCCTCAAAACAATTTGAAGAGCTATGCTCCTTTTATGATTTGTGTAAAAGCCTTGGGGTCGGACGAACTTCTGAGTACCCATGTGTGCAGAAGATATCAGAAGATCTTATAGAAACATTACAAGAATTCTTAAGAGATCAATCTTCTATCCCTACAAATGGTAGATCACCAGTACATTTGCTCCTTCCAGCACCATCAAATGACGATGCTTCTCCAAGCATTGATAGTTATTATGGCAGGTGTGACGAATCTTCAGAACCAAATGAGAGATTTTCAGAGAGAGGATCTGAATTTGGCTCACAATGTACCTCACTGGAGGATCTCATGAGCGTAACGGACATGGGATCAAGCCCACCTATGACGTCTATGGATCATTACTTGGAGCTGTTTGAGAAACGATCTCTTGAAGACATCCTTTGTACTGCTGATTCTAACTCGATTCATTCATTCACCATTGATCAAGGAACGTTAAGTGGGGCAAATAGTATTTTAGATCTTGTATCTTTGGATGGCTGGCCACCAGAAGACCAACAGCAAGAGCAAGAACAAGGACAGCGAACCTCAGCCTCGGCATTGGACTCGAGCACCGATCAAAGTGATGGCTGGGAGGCTGTCCTAGCAGAGACAGCAAGCCAGTCAATGCAAGCATCGCCAGATTTGACCATTGGATTTGTGCCCAACACCGCGTGCAATTTCTTTGATCAAGATTCAGCTCATGTAGCTAGTGAATTAGAGCCCCCGATTGCCAACAATATCTTCGATCAAGCTTCACTGCCAGATCACCAATACAATCCATTTCTTCAAGATACAACTGAAATACCAGCAATTGTTGCTCCCACAGACAGCCAAGCAGTATGTCCTGTGAATGATACCCTCTCAATGGCCCCTACATTTCAGGCTACCCCAACCTTCAGCGTGCAGAAATCTGATACAGCAGCAGGATTGCACAACGAAGACGATCCGTTCGCATCATGCCTTGCTAAAATGGCTGCTGGACATAAATCCAATGGTTCCATGGATCAACAAATTATGTTGCAACAACAGCAATTGTGGCTGCAGCAGCAGGACAGGATTATAGCGAAGAATATGTCATATATTTGACACGAAAGCATGGAATATAAATAGCCGTAAACTTCGACTATGCGAGTACGTGAAGTTAACAAGAGTTTTTTTGGCAAAAACCAAGCACAGATGCAAAATAGCTAAGAGAATTTATAGCATGATCATGTAAATAATTTAAAAACTGGCAAATATCATATTCATCCTTTGTTTCTTATCTTCTTTAGCTTTCGCGTTTGAGTTCAGTATAAATAGGAAATACCAAAACAATGTACCTTTAGCCCGATGTTAATTCAATCAGTCGTGATGGTACAATTCTTGACATACACGTGCTCTCCATTTTGATATTTTCCTAAACTTCCTGCGTTGACATGACCAGATTAGCATGTTCCTCTCTTCCTGCCTTCTCCAATTCCTTTTTCTATGCCTTTTCTTCTGTGTTTATACTACAATCAGGCATGGTGTATAAGGTTGGGGACTTTTGTATAAATTCATAAATACAAATATATATCATTTTCCAGCACATGCACATTAATAAGTTTGGCAAGTTTTTTTTTTTTCCCATAAAATTTAGCAAGTTAAGCTAATTAACTACAAGCTTACAATTGTTTTTTCACAAAAAAAAAAAAAATTAAATTTGCAATTGTTCGATTTCGTTCTTACAAGTATAATTGCGTTATCCTATAAGCTAAGAAATCAAATGCAAGTAATAAAACCAACAATTTACATCCAAAAACCTTAAACTACAATCCCCTGACTAACTCAATATTGGATGATCCATGATCAATACTTGGGAATGTTTGAAGGAAGAGTTGAAAGAACAGTCCCTACCAAATAACATTTTCTACTTGCACGAGAAGAATTGAAAAGGTTGAAATAAGACAAATATGTATGGGAATTTATGAAAGAGTTTAGTTCTCTCATTTTATATTCTGAGAAAATATCAAAAGAAGACAGGCTATTCAACCTTTTATTGGGGCTCTAGCCCTAGGCACAACTGGAGTTGGGGCAATAAAAGGTGAAAGATTTATCTTCTGCCTGCAACTGTTGATGTCGACAAGTTGGTGGATTTTAAGACAATCATTGAAAAAGATTATGTTATAGCCCTCTCAAAATCCAAGATAAAGGATTAGTGGGAGGAAAAGAAAAAGAAGTTCGAAATGGAAAGGTTCGAACCTGTTATTAACAAAGGGAAAGACGAACAACCAAAAGTGTAGGGGAAGGAATTTGAACCTAACATAAGATGTTTTATTTGCATTAGACCATATTATGCAAGGGAATAATGATAAAGAAGGAGAAAGTAAATGTTATTTTGGTTAATGACAAAGAAGGAGAAGAAATAGTCAAGCACGTTGCTATAATTCAATTTTTAACCCCTCTATCTTTTAAAAATTCAAAAATAAAAAAATAAATTTTTAAAAAAACATGTTTTCGATGCATTTGACCATTCACATGCTCCTTTTATAATTTTCAACTGTTTTTCTCTTATTGATATCTTTTCAAAAAAATCAAATTCGAAATAATATGTTTTTGATGCATTCATGTCTATTTTGTATTTCTTGATTACTTTTCTTATCAAATTGATATTAGTGTTACTTAAAATAACCAAAATTAAAAAATGATAAAATTAAAAATTAAAATAAGAAGAAAAATTAATAAGGAGCTAAAGTGCAAAACAAGAAAAAGAAAGACAAAAGAAAATTGAGTTACTTTGGGACTAAGTAATTGAGAAAAAATAAAAAAAAGTTAGACTGTAAATAAAGAAGAAGAAAAAAACTAGGAAGGGTTATTCATCATCTTCTTCCTCTATTCTTTCAAAAACACTAATTAAAACCCCTGGCCACCACGTTAGAAGAGAGCTACCATAAATCAACTTGAAAAAAATAAGGTAAAATTTAAAGAAACAAAGAAAAAAAAAACATTATTCATCTTCCTTGCCTTTCTCCCTCGAGAAAAAAAAAAATCATGGCCTCATATATCTTTATCTAAAATCAAAACTTTTCTCATTGATTTCACTCACCTCTTAATTTTTAATTTTTTTTATGAGACCACTACCATTATCTTTATCTTGAAGTGCTATACAAAACCCTATAATCAATTGAAACCAAATACCCATGCATCAACACATATCAAGGAGAGAGAAAAAAGATACCTAAACTTCTTTCTTTGATTTCTCTCTCCTATAACCTCTAAACAAGGCGAGACCATCGTTATTATTCTCCCTTTGATGAGTAATCTATAGCCATATAAGCCATGTGTAACCAATAACCTCGGTGTGAGAAAATCTAAAAGTTAGAAAACAAACTAGTAGGGAGAAAAAATACCATTGGACTTTTAACGCCTTTAATCTCTCTCCACCGATGGTGATGGACAATAATGCCAAAACCAAAAGGAAGACCATAGAGCGGTGCACTATAAGGAGCCATCCACGCATTGATCATACACTAGTGGTGTGTCCAACAACACATCAACCATGACAACCTCTCTAAGCACGTGTTAAAGACACGCCCTACTATTTAGTCACTACCATCATTATTTTAGCAACTAGAAGGTCCATTCCAAACCCTAAACATTATTTTTGTTTATTGTTGATTTTGATGCATGATTTTTTGGAGTAGACAATATTTATCAGCTTGGTATTTGTGTTTGCATTCCAACCAAGCCCTTCAAGTTGCATCCTGCTATTTTGTGTGTTCTTGATCATGCCATTGTCATCTTAAATGATATAATATCATTTTGTTTTATTTATGACAAGCATATTTGCATTGTCATTCAGTTCAAATAATATACAAAAATATTTCTTCATTCATGCATGCATATTCATATCTAATGGATATTGTCTTTGGTTATAAAATTTATTGAGGTTTCAGCCTATATCAAAAGACCTATTAGGTCTACATTCCAAGCTTTTTAAAACTCATGTCTTTTTTTTCTTAAAAGCCATGTAAAAAAAATATGTTTTGCTATTCACTCTTGGTATTTAGGGTAAATAAACTCAATACGAGTTATTACCTTTGATAAAAAAAATAGTAACTTATCCTTTTGATTTCAAACAATAGTAAAAAAAAATCTTATAAATGTCCAATTCCAATATTCACTAAATAATTAGGAGTATTGACCACTTTAATAAGTTCTCACATATGCATGTTAATAATTGTTAACAATAAAAATAATAAAATTTGATGAGTTATTCATTTGTTATGGATGTATATATATGACTTATAACATTGATGTACCAACACTAATGACAAGAAACAAGACAACACAAATTAAAATATAGAAAGGTAATTGTAAAAATTAAGTGAAAAAAAGACCTAATGTCACTATATCTCATTTTCATGTAGAGAAACCCATGAAGATCACTGTTTGGATAGGAGTGAAGTGCACAATCTCCATTCAACAAATATTATGAGTGAACTTGAGATATTATAAGATAGATAAACCTTAATAAAACATTATTTATGAACCCTTTATAGGATTTGAGATGAGTTCATGAACTTAATATAATATCATTGGTTATTCATTGGCATGACTAAATAGGTATTAGTCACAGCTAGCTACACCATGTGTAAACATGTTAATTCACCAAGTATTATCAAAAGGTAATAACTAGGAGTGACAAAAAATGAACAAGATCTTAAATTAAATGGTTAGGTTTAAACCAACCACCTAGGAGTTAACTCATTACGGTTAACTTATTCTTATCCATGTAGATAGATCATTGGTAGATTAGGGGCAATAGAACATTTAGAATAAAAAAAAAAGTAGCAATGTAGTTTACTTTAGGTAGGATATTTTAGGATGATAATATCTTTTTTTTAACATAATCAATCATTTATCTTAGAACTATGCAAACTAGTTAGGGTTTCTTAATGACCATAATATTAGGTGGTGATTTCTTTACACTTTTCATAAGTTTCAAACCTTCTTTCTCCCCTCACAACATAAAAAAAAAAAAAAAACTATGAGAGTGGGTCGCCACGATGTCAAGTAAGATAAATTTATCCTTATATTTAAAACTCAATTTGTAATATGGTTTTACAAGTCTAATTGCTTTCAATTTATTTCTAACTACATGATCATTTTTTTTATCTATTATTTAGTTAGAAAATTTCATCAAAACTAACCTAAATACCCCAATGTGAAAAACTTAATCCAATTTGATTTACTTTTAAAAAATTAAACATGACAAAGAATTTTAACATCATATGACAATGTTGTTAGGTTTAAGTTTCTTATGTGAGAATACTTTTGTTATTATAATAAAAAATACATTACAAGGATAAATTGAGAAATGATATAAAATGTAAGGGCAAATTAAAAATAATTAGACTTATAATGATAGATAGAAGACTATACCTAAAAATATAAGGATATGTTGAGCTAATTCCTCAAGTTATACTAGGTTACTTCTCGCACTACTTTGCAAGTTTGACCAAAAAATCTTTAAATGTAAGCAAAATTAAATCTAGGCTATAGAAAACCTTTTGGTATTGTTATTAAACTCGATAAAGCATGTCAAACTTAAACACTTCTAATCCGACTCTTTGCATTGCTCAAGTCTTAAATAAAATTGTTTGAGAGCTGTCATAATGTGATCTTGTTGACTCGATAGGTTCAAAGAAAACTAGAATCGAAGGAAAAAGAAAAAAGAAACAGCCCGAGTTAATTTGTCAAACTCGTGATCGGTGTTATAAACTCCTCTAGGTTCCATTAAATTTCTTTATTTTATTATATGATAAATGAAATATGAAAACACATTCCAAATCAACCATATATTGAAGGATAAAATTAGAAAAAAAAATCAAAATACCAAAAAAATGAGCCTAAGCGCAAGGGCCTAGGGCAGACCCAATGCACTTGAGCCTTGTGTTTTTCGGCCATCATTGTGGTAGTTGGAAATTTAGGGATGGGCTTTTTGGGTCGAAAATGTTCAACCTATTTTTATTTAAAAACACCTAATAAATATCATACAAACAACCATAAACCATTTAAGAACCCTAAAACATCCCCAAATCATTAAAAAAACAAAATCAACTAAATCAAAATAATCATAATGGAACCCAATTATTTTTTTAGGTATGTTTATAGAAAAAACCCACAACAATAGAACTCTTCTCGTCAAGGGAAACCTTTTGGCATTAAGAATGACGAGTTTAGTAATCAAAAGTGGCTAAACCAAACATTTTCTTTCTGCTTATCATTTTCAAGTGAGTTATTCTCTTTAACTCAAGGACTGAAAAAAAAAACAAAAAAAAAAAAACCATTTAGACCAAAATGAAAATTATCGTTAATGTGGAGTTAGCAAAATATTTTCTTAGCTTTTGACATTTTAGTTCCCTATCTTTCAATTTTGTATTTTTATTATATTTTTAAGCCTAATTTCTTCTAATTAGACTATTAAAGGGTTTGATTAAAGGCAAACCTAAGACAGAAAGGGGAAGACAACCTCATATTTAACCCTAAATTCAATAAATTGAAGATAGTGATAAAATGACTTCACAAAAACCAAACTTTATTCACTAGTCACTTTAAACGTAATTTTAATTATTTTGATTTTATATATATAGATTGATAGTCTATAGTTAAAATCCAAGGGATAGTTTTTTTTCCCATGAGATTCATGATTCAAATTTATATTTTGATATATAAGAGTGCATTGATACAAAAAATATTGCTCTTCACAACCTGCATTTAGATTCAGATTTGAGATAACAATAAGAGGAACAATTATATAAATTATATCTTGAGATCTCACCTACAAACTTAAGATGTTATGCTGTTATAGTTTTTTTAACATGATTTCAGAGTTTTATTGATCAAGTGGTTTTGAATCTCACCAGCCTAATTTTATTTGATTAAGTATAAAATAGTGTAAACCTATATAAATTTAAAGTCTAAAATTTTTTAATTTGAAAAAGTATATTAAAAAATTATATAAATAATTTCCTAAAATCTTACCATCTAAAATATTGAGCTGAATTGTTCGCTTGATACAAACTTCACTTTGTGTTGAGACGCAAGATAAATACATGAATTCGCAACACAGAAACCATCTTAGCTGTCAAAGATTGGCATGAAATAACGAGAAAGTCGAAAAGCTCCGGCGGTGGAAGAAGCGTGGAACTTTACAGGATTGTTTAGGCTTTAGGGCAACAGTATAGTAGCTTTAAAGAGAACTCCTCACAGCAAACACTTCTCTTTACTATAATCTGGTGCAAATATGCGAATTGTATGGTCGGGCGCCGAGCAAGATTGGAAAGCAATAACGTGTTGAAGTTAAACTGTGGCATCGTATTTTATCTTTCTTGTGCGGGGTCGCTCTTGGTCGGAGGGACCTGCAGTTTTTGCTTTGCCAGTCGCCTCTCCCCTGTTTTTTCCCACCCCCCCTTGCTTCCCGGCATTTTGGCTGAACCTTCTTCTTCTCCTTTTTAACTTGGAATGGGTTACTCCTCCCAAGTCTTCTTTACTCGTAATTTCCAGATTCCTAATGCAGTTTGTTATTGGGATAATTTTTTATTTTATATTAATAAATAAATTATTTAGTTAGTTATACAGCTTTTATTTTTTACACTAAACCTCTTTACGTATTAAACCTTGATTTTATTAAAGAAAAATAACATGTTTTTCATTCAGTTTTCATGCAAAAATATATTTCACATTAGTATTAAACAAACATACATTTTTTAAAAACTAAATTTTTAAATGCACAACTAAACATATTTTTCTTTTTTTAAAGCGTAACTAAAAAGCTACCACATTATTTAAACCATAAAACTACAACAAGATCAAACACATGTTTATTTGATATCATGGTCTAACCTGCTTTTTAAAATCCATTTTAAATTGTTTTATATTTAAAAATATCAACTTAATATTTTTATAAGTGTTTTTTTTAATGTGGTGATATTTAAAATTAATATATATATATATATATATATATATATGTTTTTAATTGAAAAAATCTTTCAAAAAATACAAAATACCATATTATCAAACACGTAAACACATGCTGATAGTGTGAAAATCACCTGGCATAATAGCAAGTCAAACA
>Ga0325411_1003343_pt1 | contig 18056 bp, 11 predicted proteins | sample PopdelMetagenome_13_FD_206181 | JGI IMG/M metagenome (GOLD analysis project Ga0325411, IMG submission 206181) | Populus deltoides microbial communities from Bellville, Georgia, United States - Xylem-PdIQD-R4 | ecosystem: Host-associated > Plants > Phyllosphere > Stem > Wood/Secondary xylem...
TTTTTTTATATTTTTTATATATATATATATATATATATATATATATATATATATATATATATATATATATATATATAAACCAGACCCATCAAAGCAAGGAGTAACAACAAGAACAACTCAAATTACAATAAATATGGCCACGTGGGAGTACATTTTATGCAAAAAAAGAGAGGCTTAAATAGTATAAAAATACTAACTACTTACCTAGGGCTTTGCAGGAAAAAAAACTCATAGAATGGCAAACGGGGTGCGCAAAATATGATGGCAAATCGTGTGTGTGTGTGTGTGTGTGTCAATTGTATTAAATTTGGCCATCACACAAAGCCTCAAGATGCATGATCATAAACATCTCCTCATGAACATGAATATGACAACCTAAAACATTCCTCTTATGAGTTTTGATTCTTAAAAAAAAATAGCAACTACATATACTAAAATCAAAGGTAGTACTATTTCATGAGGCATCCATAATGTAGGCAATGTACCTTAGTGCCCATATTTTATTAGAGAAACCTTTATTCGCATAAGAGAACAAAGATGTCCTAACTTGCTGAGGCACAATAGAAAAGAAAAGGTAAGAAAATTGTCCTTGGTTTCAATAATCACTGTGTTGTATATATACTCTAATTAATAATTTATTTCTAGGGTCATTGACTTTACATGGAGGAGGACTGGATTTGACAATCACAATTCGTGGAGATAGCAAAAAACGAAGTGGACATAGCATTCCACATCTACTATTACTATACATACATTGAAGCTGTAGTTGGAGCACTGTCATAAATCATTCAAGACCTAGGGATCTGTAGGTCCATGCTTTTTAGATCCATTGTTTTATTTCATGTCCCAATGCGACCATTTTCTCTGCTCTAATTCCATCCTCCCTGCAAAGCAATAGTTCCAATGCCATGGCCGAGGATCCCTGACCAACAACCTCTTCACCATGACTGTACACGGCTTTGGAATTTGTGAATATTATTAAGGTATTTTTTCTGTTTTTCATTTACTCTGCAATATATACTATATGCAATATTCTTAGGCATATGCTTACGTATAATGAAAACAAACACAGATTTCGCTCCTCATATTTTTCTTGTGGTGTTGTTTCTTTTTTGGCATTGCAGTTGTTTGTGCAAGCAGCGAAGACTGAAGGACCCATCTTTGGAACTGGTCTGTTTTTTGTGTTATTAGGTTAATTTGTTTACTGATCTTGTCTCTATAGCTAGCAAGCAAACATGTGCCCTGGTAGTGGTGGCAGTACTGATACAGAATCTCGAGGGGTTATAATTTGTGATGATTTGATTTCAAAAAATGGAGGAGGAGGAGACTACAAGAATGAAGATACAATGAGAGTAAGAGGAGAGATCAAGTTTGTACATGGTCTTCTCAGACGGTTTAGTGTCAATGGAAATGTAGAAAGGTTGCCACTGCAAGAGGCAAGTTTTCCCCTCTCTCCCTCTCCATCTCTCTCTCTCTCTATTTATGTGTGTGTGGGTCTTGCTTGTGTATGCATTTCTCCTTTTCAAGAAGTAATGTCTTAGTCTTAACGACATCAGTGAAATTCAATTGGGGTACATACTTGTTTCTAAACAAGGTAGCAAGCCTCCTCCTCCTCCTCCTCCTCCTCTTCATTGAAATAGGTGTCAAAAAAAGGTTAACTTTACCACTTTCCAATCCTCAATCTTGGCTGTCATCGTCTATGTTTGGACGCTCTAATGTTGTGTTCTTTCTCGGTTTTGTCTGTCTTTATCAATGGATGTGAAGAGTAGAGAACCTTCTTCTTTTTTTAACTGAACTAAGTACTTAGGACATAGGTTTTTGAAGTTGTATGATCATTTGTGGACACGAAAGAAACCTCAAAAAATAGACCTTACCTTACTTTTCAGTGCTTCAAATTTTGGGCTGACACTTTAGAAACAGAGATTTGCTCAGTTACTTTCTAGAAACCAAAACCATGTTGCCACCGATTTTGTTTTGTCATCATAAGACTAAGAAGATACCCATACAATGCACAACCGCATTTTCTGCTAGGTGGCGAATATCAATATAGGCTTATAATACGTACGGCTAGAGACTGTTATTAAACCCAGGCCTGACCTGATTTGAGCTGGATTTAAAATATAAATGAACAGGAGTGAATTTAGTACGATTTTATCGACATTATAAGTTGATTTATTATAGGTTTAACTCATTCAAAATTTAATTTGACTTTTAAAAAAATAAATATTTAAAAAAACACTATTTTGTTCCATTAATCCCGGTCAACCCATCCGATTTATAATTAAGTCTTGGATCAAGCCGTGAACCAAGTTGGATTTAATATTTTTTTATGTAACATATGATATAATTGTGAAATAAGAACTCATATAGAATTTTCCTTTTTTTTTTTTTACTTTTAAAGAGACCATGACCAATGGACTGCCCTAAATCTCAAGAAAAATGACATTGGACAACAACTTTGCTGATATCCCCCACTCTTTATTCATTTGATTTTGTTTTAAGTAATGTCAAAAGTAGCTTCTAATATTATTTTTTTTATTAAATTTATAGCTTTTTCTTATCCCTATAATTCTTTTTTTATATATATTTAATATCCTATATGGAAAGAAATTCCTTAATCACACTTTTCATCATTACACAGATCTTATGATATTGCAAGTAAGATTATAAAAAGTAACATAAAAGATTTTATAATGGAAAGTTCAATCAAAGCTTTATTATGAAAATATGCCTAACTATGGTATTTATATTTATATTTCATAACACAACATTTTAAAAAATAATAATAATAATTTGGGGTAAGGTTGCATAATTGAGGCAGGCACTTTATAAGGGACACTAAGGTACCTTTAATGCAGCTAGCTTACATGCTTTATGGACAAGAAGTAGAAATTCCACCAATTTCATATTGTCAAATGGCTCGTTACTTTTTTTTGGGTCCTTGTCATTTAATCTTCAAATCCACTTGATTGATCTGAATATTAATTTCATATATAGGATATGTTATTGGTTAATTAAATTTTAATTTTTTAGTATTTTTAGATCATTTTAATATGGTGATAACAAAAATAAATTTAAAAAAATATTATTTTAATACATTTACAAGCAAAAAATAATTTGAAAAATAACATCTGTCACGCTCTCAAAAACCCAATAAATATGCTGTCCAACCATACTTCATTCAGTTTTCATTTTCAGTGGTATAGATATAATCATATCATACACAACATGATCATGATGGCTTAATACCAAATCTGAATATATTGTCGAAACCTCCTTGATATTGTAGTGGGACTCTGCCAACAGACAAGGGATAATTCCTTGACATGAACATTATGGATTCTATGCAGGTGGGAGAAGAGGTGGTGTCTCTAGCCAAGATAGCATGCCCTATAGTAATGACAACTCTGCTTATTTTCTCAAGGTCTATTATATCCATGCTCTTCTTGGGTCATCTTGGGAAAAATGAATTAGCAGGAGGGTCACTAGCACTTGGGTTTGCAAACATCACTGGCCTCTCAGTGCTGAAAGGCTTGGCCATGGGAATGGATCCTATCTGTGGACAAGCGTATGGGGCCAAGAGATGGTCAGTTCTTGGCCAAACCTACCAGAAAACTCTGTGTCTTCTGATTCTTGTTTGTATTCCCATCTCCTTATTATGGCTAAATGTGGAACCCGTCTTTATACGCCTAGGTCAGGATCCAGATATCACTCATGTTGCGAAAATTTATCTGTCCTCCTGCATTCCTGAATTAATAGGTCAAGCTGTTCTTCACCCTATGAGATCCTTCCTTAGAACTCAAGGTTTGACAGCTCCTCTTACTGTAGCTGCAGTAGTTGCATTGATCCTCCACGCTCCAATCAACTACTTTTTGGTAATATACTTGAAGATGGGGGTCAAGGGGGTTGGATTAGCCCTTTCTTGTAACACGTTAAATTTAAACTTAGGCTTGCTGATTTATGTCACAGTTTCCAAAACACCATTGAAACCTTGGCATGGGGTTACAGCTCTCTCAATCTTCCACAGCTGGTGGCCATTGCTATCACTAGCATTACCTAGTGTCATCTCTGTATGCTTGGAGTGGTGGTGGTATGAGATCATGCTGTTTCTTTGTGGCTTACTCCGCAACCCGAAAGCAAGTGTGGCAGCTACAGGCATCCTCATTCAAACAGCGGGTATAATCTACTCGTTTCCATTTTCCCTGAGCATCGGTGTCTCTACGCGAGTTAGCCATGCATTGGGCGCTGGACAACCGTCTCGTGCGCAATGGACAACAATAATCGGTATCTGTCTCGGGTTCACATTCGGCCTATCTGCATCTGTTATCACAGCAGCCCTGAGATCAGTGTGGGGGAAGCTGTACACCGACGAGCCACAGATTCTTGACTTGATCTCAACTGGACTTCCACTACTCGGGTTATGTGAGCTTGCCAACTCTCCGCAAACAGCTGCCTGCGGAGTTCTAACAGGCACTGCCCGTCCTAAAGATGGCGCACGAATAAACTTATATTCCTTCTACTTGGTCGGATTGCCGGCTGCAATTCTCCTAACTTTCAAATGTAAAATTGGTTTTCCGGGGCTATGGTTTGGGCTACTAGCAGCACAGATTTGCTGTCTATGCATGATGCTGTATACTGTGGTTCAAACAGATTGGAGGCACCAGGCTAAAAGGGCTGAGGAGCTAACTGCAGCTATGGAAGATAATGATGACGACGATGACGACGAGATGCGGGATGATTTGGAAACAGGATTGCTTGCAACTGTTAATTGATTCCCCAAAATCAAGTTGGTGAACAGGCAACATCTAACAAAGAGAGTCAGGCTAGATTATAACATACAAAATGAGCTAAAAACATATTATTGTGTTCAGAAACTACTGCAGGGTGATCCATGTTTTTGATACTGGAGAAAAGCAAAGAACTTCTCTGTTAAAATTGATTGAATGATATATTGAATCATGTCTTAGAAACAGGAACGTCTTTTACTTCTTAACTGATACATTTGTACATGTAAAAGCAGAAACCTACAGCTGCTAGATTCCACGAATTACCTATCGTATGTCACATTCATGGTCCAAACGAACAAGGGAAAAAGCCTCGAGGTTTTGAAAACAAAAATAGAAAACAGAACGGTGAATGATACCCGAAACTCCTTTAATTGCTCCAAAACCATTTTGTTAAATGTAAAGAAGAAAGGTGCAAATTTTAGTATTAAAATCCTCAATCAAGTCTATTGACTGTGTTAACATACATTGGCTGATTATAAGTTCAAATCTAGGAAATTACGAGAAAGCAGATATAATTAGCGTGAAATTGACTGCCTTGGATCTGTACTAGTCTTCGAACTCCTACCGTTCATAGTGGCAGTGTCCCGAACTTCCAGTCCTCTTTTAGGAGACAGATCGTTTGTATGTGGGAACGCCGGTCACTTTCCTTTAACTAACGACACGTCATGGCGCGACATCTTATTTGGACCACATCGACCTACGGCCTACATCGAGGGGCCCAGATTTTAGTTTGCTTATGATTTTAAGGTTAATGTAGTTTTGAGTTGTGTTCCGTATTCTGGACCAAAAGCTGACACAAAAATACACATATTTATGTGGTTCCTAAAATTGAGTACATCAAATCGACCTACGAGCTACATCCAGGGGCCCAAATTTTAATATACTTATGTTTTTATGTTTAATATAGTATTGAGTTATGTTAATCAAAGCTAACATAAAAAACATACAAACAAGTATATTTATATGGTTCATCAAATTGAGTATGTTTATGGAGAACAGCAGATTATATATTATAAGAGAAATACTAAAAACACTTAATTTAACCCTAGTGCAATCTTAAAAACTCAATGTTTCACTTTTATACTTGGTATTTCTTTTAAATCTTTTTTTTTCCTCTCCCTCTCAGCTTATTGCACACTTTCTTTACATTGTGTGCTCCTTTCCTCTTTTTTTATCTATACAACAGTGAAGAAAGCCTATTTACCATTATAATAATGGTTGAAAGTTCAAAGATGAAGAGTTAAAGTCGTGGTTGTAAGTTGGAGGTTGGTATAATTATAGAGACATAATTATAGGAAAAATCTGGACAAACTCTCACAAATCTCCACTATGGCTAAATTTATCCATCTAATCCTAGTGGTCATTAAAGTTGCCTTTAATGAGCCATACACCTCGAGGGTGTCTAACACTGAGAGATGTTGACCAAGTCCAAACAATGTTGGAACTTGATCCATGAGACAACTTTTGTGAGCATTTCGGTGGGATTATTTAAAGTGTCAATCTTTAGTAGCAAAATACTCCCTTTTTCTATAATTTCTCGAACAAAATGAAATCAAACATTGATGTGCTTGGTGTGGGGATGATGAATTTGGTTCTTTATAAGAAAAATAACATTTTGACTATCACAATGGACATCCATGTGCTCTTGAACAATTCTCAAGTCTTCATTAACCCATATAATCAAATAGCTTCTTTAAAGACTTCTATTACTGCTACGTATTTTGTATTAGTTTTTGATAAAGCTACCATTGACTGTAACGTTGACCTTCAGCTTACAAGCCCTTTAGCAAGTATAAACATATAGCCTGTTATGGAACAACGTTTGTCTAAGTCACCAACATAATCTGAGTCCACATAACTAACTAAATTCTGCTCGAGCCTATCATCTCTCTCAAACTTCAAATCAATGTCAGTTGTGTCATGAATGTGTTGTAGAATCCACTTTACTGTCTATCAGTGACCCTTTCCTGGATCATGCATATACCTACTCACCGTGCTAACAACATGTTAAATATCTGGTCTTGTACAAATCATAGCATATATTAATGCACCAACTGCATTTGCATAAGGAGTTTGAATCATATATTTGTGTCCATCCCCTGTGCACAAAGACATTGAAGCACTTAGCTTAAAATGAATAACTAAAAGTGTGCTGACGGATTTAGTCTTACCATCTACCCTGAATCTCTGTAGAATTTTCTTCAAATATTAACTTTGTGTCAAGCAGACTCTGTCTTTCCTTTTATCTCTCTGAATTTCCATGCCAAGAATCTTATTAACTACTCCAGGACCTTTATTTCAAACTCACTCCTCAATTAAGTTTTTAGTTTATCAATCTTCATCTTCCTCTTATATGCAATTAATATATCATCAACATATAAGAGCAAATAGATGAAACAATCATCAAGAAGCTTGCGAAAATATACACAATGATCAAATTCACTTCGTGTGTATCCATTTTCTTCCATGAACTTGTCAAATTGTTTGTACCACTAGCGTGAAGACTGTTTTAATCTATATATTTACTTCTTCAATTTACAAGTCCAATTCTCTTTTCCAATGACTTTGAAACCATCTAGATGGAACATATAAATTTCCTCTTCCAAATCTTTATGTAAGAAGGCAGTTTTCACATCAAGTTGAGCTAACTTAAGATCAAACTATGCAAAAGGCTAACAAAATACGATTTGATGAATGCTTGATAACTGGAGAGAATACCTTATTATAATATATCCTCTCCTTCTGAGCATAGCATTTTACTACTAATTTTTCCTTGAATTGGATATTATCTTTTCCAGGGTTGACTTCCTTCTTGGCATAGACCCGCTTGTAACCAATTATCTTTTTTTTTAAGTTGTCCCAAGTCTGATTTTTGTAAAAAAAAAAATTCATCTCTTCATCCATTTCCTTTTTTTATATACATTTTCTACACTCTGTACTGCTTCTTTATAGGTGCAGGGGATTCCATCATCAATCACTAGAAATGCATAGGCCACCATGTTATAATATCGAGCAGGTTTCTTGATAGCCTTTTTCAGTTTACTTGTTGCAATAGGTTCTTATTTTTGTATAGTTGCATGAGTTATAATTTTCTCTTTATTTGAACTTTCATCTAAATCTCTTTTAGTAGGGATTGTCTTAACAATCTTTTATAAGAATGGTTGAAGTCTCAAACTCCATTTATTGTGCATCACTTGGTTGTTTCTTCTTATCATGTGATTTCTCTTGTTGTAGTGTGTCAAACTCATCAAAACTGACATCTCTACTCAAAATTATTTTTTTTATTCAGAACACCAGAGTCTGTGTCCCTTTACTCCTTCACTAAAGCCTAAAAATACAACTTTCTTAGCTCTAGGATCTAGTTTGGACTAACTAACATGATAATATGTTGAGCATCCAAATACATGCATGGAGTCATAATCATTTGTAGGAGAGTCTGACAATACCTCCAAAGGGGTTCTCTCCATTTAATGTTGTTGAAGGCAACCGATCTAATATGACGAGCATAGCTTAATGCCTCGCCCTAAAATGCTTCGCTTAGTCTCGAATGTGATAGCATACATTGGATTTTCTCCACCAATGCTTGGTTCATGCGTTCTGCTAATCCATTATGTTATGGTATTTTGCGAGCAATAAAATCTCATTTAATCTCTTTATTCTGACAAACTTCAAAAAAAAGATTTTATTATTTATTCGCAAAACACCACAACATAATGGATTTTATTGTTCGCCCTAAATGTACTCATCATTATTATCCAATCAAAGAGTTTTAATTCTCCTTCCAATTTAAGTCTCCGCCATTTTTTTCCTTTCTAAAAGATATCAAGAACCTCGTCATTGTGTTTCATCATGTACACCCATACTCGTCTTGAGAAATCATAAATGCTTCCCATTCTTGGTGCCTTTTAATAGACCTTACTTGTAAAGCCTTTTTCACTAATATGCTCTAAACATATGTGTTAAAATCTAGAATTATTTGCATCATCATCTTATAAGCTCTTGAAGACGGCTTCTCTACCAGTAACTATAGACCCATCTAGAAAATATAAGTTTATTTCCTTGTGCCTCTTAAAGCAACCAGTACACCAACGATTGCTCTTACAATTCCACCATATATGATAATCTTGTAACCATTGGATTCTAAAACTCTAAGTGAAAAGAGATTTTTCTTTTAAATCAGGTACATATCATACCTCTATGAGTGTCTTGACTACCCCATTATGCACTTTAAGATAGAAAGTCTCAATACCTTTTATCTTATAAACATCATCATTACCCATCAATTCCTCCATCGAACTCCTCGAGTCTCAAGAATAAGTGTTTGTTAAGGCACATATGATAAGAAAATCCAGAATAAAGAACCTATTCACTAAATGATTTTTTATTGATAAGATCATGAATGCAAAGTCTTATTCATCTTCACCTCATGCAACTTTCATAGTTGGTTCATCCTCGTTCTTGTTGCCTTTATTTAGACAATCTTTCTTCAATTGTTTTTTTATATATATAAAAAACCCACTCATCTTTTATAAGATATCTTATATTTGATGATTCTCCCCTTGATTTTGAGCGAGATTTCCCTTACCCTCTAAACCTCCAGGTGTTTATCTTGCTTTTAAATATTAATGCATCTAATGTTGACTACTTGTGAACAATTTGGTCATTCTTTCAATGCTCATTGTTCATCAAAGCATTAAACACATCAATGAATTTAATATTTTCTTTACCATATAGTAAAATGGCAACAAGATGTCAATATATGTCAGACAAGGAATTCAATAACAGCAGAGCTTTATCTTCATCATCGATTTCCACAACCAAATTTTTCAAATCAGCTATCATTTTATTAAAATCATTAAGATGCTTATTCATGAAAGTATCATTCTTGTGTTGGAAATTAAAGATCTTCTTCTTCAATTAGAGATGATTCTTCATATTATTCTTTATAAACTTATTCTCTAGTGCTTGCTATAATTCCTTTGTGGAGTTTCATTCTAAAAAGGTGTGATTTCAATCCCTTACCAGATAAAGTTGGATGGAACTACAGGCCAACCAATTTATCATTTCCCATCTTTTCTCATCCAGATCCTTCGGTTTTATCTTCTAGAGTGAGATTAAAAATCATTTGGACACACATATTCATAACTTTACATTTCCACATGCCAAAATTACTTATTCCATCAAACTTCTCCATCTTAAATTTAGTATTCGATACCGAGATATATTGTGGAGGGATACTAGCATTTCCCTCTACCTTTTCTTTTAGAATATCAACAATTAAAACATCTTTGAATTATAAAGGGACTCTTGAAATTGTTAAAACACGCACGTTAATGTTTAAAAGAGCCAAAATAGTAACTTTGGTGTGCTATTTTACAAAATAAACACCACATTTATGTCCGAAATGATTGAAAGTTCTAGGAACGAGTTTGACTTGGCCAAGAACGAGCCAAAAAAAATCATTTATTCGGCCAAATCTAACTAAATAAACTCAAGAAAAGAATATTATATCTTTGTAAAAGGAATATTCTGTTAACTTCTGAAAGAATATTCCACATTATTAAATGACATGGATGTTGATGTGGCATTATAGGACCTCTTTGTTGATGATGTGGGAGATGACTCAGTGCTAGCATGTCTATTTAGATTTCAGCATCTTTTGAGGCTAGAATTTTAGCATTGACTAGTTTTTCTAGTAAGTTTTTCGGTGAAACTTCGGCGAGCTTTATAAGGCTCGTTTTAAATTCAATTTCGATGAATTTTATATTGTTGAAATTGTATCAATGAGAAGAGTATGTGATGTGAACAAAATTCAGATCTGGGGACTTTGAAAATTCTACAACTTTGAACCAAGAGCTAAAAAACATGTTTTTCCAGTGTTCTAGCTTATTTGATGCTCTGATGCCAATTTATTGTACATACTAGACCAAAAGCTAACAAAAAAATAAAAACAAGTAGATTTACGTGGTTCTCTAAATCAGGTACATCCACGAAGGCAACATGTTGTATATTATTAGAGGAATGATACAAACACTCAACTCAACCACAATAAAATCCTAAAAACCCAGTGTTTTATTTTTACACTTAGTACTTCTTTCAAATTTATTTTTTTCTCTCACTCTCAGCTCACTTGCACTCAGTAAACATTTTCTTTACACTATGTGCTCTTTTCCTTTCTTTTATCTATACAACAATAGAGGGAGCCTCCTTGTATATAAATGAATCCATTATGACACTGAATGAAGATTGGGAGCTAGAGAGATAAAGTGAAGGTTGTAAGTAGGTAGTTGAAGATTGGCATAATTATAAAGATATAATTATAGGAAGAATCTGGACAAACTCCCATAAATCTCCACCTTGGCGAGATTTAATTATATATGATAAGTAAATTATAAAATATGTAAATAAATAATAGCAATGTCAAAATCTAGTTAGATATCAACTTAATCATCCAAAAAGAGTATTTCTGAACTAATTTAATTAAGGTTGCATTTGACATTGTAATGTGGTATGGTTAGAGATGCTTTCAAGCTAACCACAACTTCAAAAATTATTTAATTTGCATTGCTTAAACATGTTCTTTATCCTAAATTATAGTAAAATTTGGGTTTGAGAAAATCTATAATTTATAGTTTTTCTTGAACTTGTTTTTTGAAACCATGACCATAAAAGCTACCATAATACTAAGTTTATGAGTGCGGTAGCTTCTAATTTTAAATGTATTTTAAGGGTGTGTTTCGCTTTAAAAGCATTAAATTGATGTTTTTTAGTATTTTTCGATAATTTTGATGTGTTAATGTCAAAACAAATATGAAAAAAATATTTTAATATATTTTCAAATGAGAAGTACTTTTGAACACCTTACACTATAATAACAAACACACTAAACTTTACTGAGGGTCGCTCTCTTATCTACATCAATCTAGCATCTTTAAGTAATTGATTTTTTTAGGTATTGATCTTGATATTTAAATTTAATTATAGAGTAAAATTCTTTCATCATTGAGCCAATCCTTTTTTTATATATAGAAAGTGGAAGCTCAACATAGATAGGAAACATGATCCATAAAAAAGGTCGATGACCAAGAATATTTGAGGATCAAGTCAATGACAAGTGCTTTTTTTGAGGTGAGTTTTACGGATAAGATATTTTTATTGGGTATAATGATATGTAAGAAGGTTCAGATCCTTATTCCTACTTTAGGCTTGTGTTATCACTTCAACCATTTGTTATTCTCTATGCTTGTTTTTATGTACTAGTCTTGGTGCCTGTGTTTCGTTGTGAGGTCAGGTTATTTATTTTTTTTTGCCAAAAATAATGTTTAGGTGCTGAAATGAGGTAAAAAAATGATATAAAAAAACCGGTAATGACAAATTTGTAACCTTGATAATCAGAGTCAGATCAACCCATGATATCCCGCCAAACTCGCAGTCTAAATCATGAGTTTCAAATAACCTAGTAAAAAAATAAAAAGGATTATAAAGCCCTTTTAAAAAATTCATGCTAACTTTTCAAACTCATGACTCGAGTTATTAGACTTAAAGCATCTAATCTGAAAAAATCATGAAGTCCAATTCTCAATCAATCAAATGTTAAAGGATGAAATTAAAAATAATTAATTATACAAAAGGATTTTAAAAAATAGCAATTGAAAAAATAAGAATGAAAATTAAAATACAAAATAAATGTTATATTTAATTGAAGGGTGAAATTGAAAAAAAACATCAATTTAGTAAAATGACAATAAAAATAAAAATAATAAGGATAAAAATTGACATAAAAATAAAATTATATTATAATTGAAGGGTGAAATTGAAAAGAATGAGGACCAAATTGAAAAATATAATACCATTAATTTGAATTGAATGATAAAATTGAAAATCACTAAAACTCTTACAATAGAGCCAAGGAAAAAAATAAAAAATCCAAAGAATAAGGACCACATTGAAGAATATAATATTTTATAAATTAGAATTGAATGATGAAATTAAAAATAAATAAAAATTATACAAAAAAGCCAAGATCAAAAATAAAAAATAAAAAAAATAAGAACTAAAATTGAAATGTCAACAACTAAGAAGGCCAAGCTATGATTTTTAGAGGAGGAGAGAGAGAAGAAACAAAAAGAAAGCCTATTGGCATCAAACCGAACCACCAATAGCGATACACACCACATCAATAGAAAAAGAACATGGAGGTGCTTCCAACAAAAATATAGAATGGCATTTTTAGATGTTGGAAGACACCGCATGCACCGTCCAAGGGCGAGGGTGCCTCCCACACCCCTCAGGTGCCGTACACGTGAGCCCACCTTTTTTTAACCAAATAAAGAATTGCCCTCAAGGTGACTTTGAAATTACAAAAAAAAAAAAAAAAAACTTTATGAAAAGCTGAAAATATCCCTTGACCTCAGGCTTAAATGCCTTTTATATTAAAGGTATTTTCGTAGTTTTAGTGTGTATTATAATTATTTATTATATTTGTGCAAATATCAAAGGTGTTTTCGGCTTAAATTATAATAGCTAAAAAACCATTGTGAAAATACAAAAATACCCCTTGATATTAAATTTAACTTTTTTGCTTTAAAGAATATTTGGATCATTTCATCATACAATCAAGATGAACAAAATAATGTTTCCTGTTTTATTTGATAATAATAAATGGTATAAAAGACATCAGTACCTTTAAAAGCATGTTTTAAGTCTGATGGATTAAAGGGCAAAAATATTACAACTGTTCATATAACCATGATAATGGATATATATGAACTACAGCACTTTCCCAAAAAGTTTTAGTTTTGTTTAATGTTGCCATATATTTTTTATTTTTTTACTTTTTGCCTGAGCTTCTATTCATTTCCTTGTTAAGAGAATCCTTATCATCATAATTAGTAAGGTTTATTTTTTTACTCTTTGCCTGAACTTCGATTTGATCCATTAATATACCAAATTTTTAATTAATTGAACAAACTAAATTTGTACAAAATCTTTAAATTTGATTATCTTTATGAACAATTAAAAACTCGATTTTTCATTATAAAAAAACTCATTATTTAACTAAATTAATGCTAATCACATGGTTTGTTAATAATTAATTGCAGACTGAAGTTGATGATGCTCAATCCTACGTCGATTAAGAAATTAAGGGATATAGCACTTATAACAGAAAAATCTCAAATATCCCCCAAATTATAGGATAGTGTCGATTTACCTTCAAACTAATTTTCTTTTTATCGATTTCCCCCTTTATTATTTTGATATATCAATTACAAAATAACTTAATGAAAAAATGTTGATTTTCTTATGAAATAATATTGTTTTTTAGTCAAAAAGAAAAGTACAATTCAGATAGAAATACGAATGAAAATCTTAGGAATCGGATGAAAGTTTTTAATTGAAGATTACTGCAAGTTTAAGGATGAATATTATAAAACAAAATAATTTAGAGTCAAAATCGAGATTATCTATAAAAATTATTAAAATAATATGTTAAATGTTAAAAAGTTATGAAAAAAACATCAGGCAGACCTTATAAAAATTTAAGATTTTTTATTAAATCAAAAGCAACTTCGCCACCTTCCTAAGCTTTAATATAGTAAGTGATAAATAATAAAGGGTATAGCTCAACTAGAAAGATTCTAAACTTGTTTTCTAGAAGTTATTTGTTCGAGTCTCATAAATTTTAGATACACTAAAAATTTACGATATTTACATGGTTGTTAACTTAAAAACCCATAAAATTAGTTAAAGTATGTATAAACTGACCTGAATATATATATATATATATAGAGAGAGAGAAAGTAGATACCTAGTGAGAACTACTAAATCGAATTATTTAAGTACAATAAATATTTTAAAAATAAAAAAATATTATTTTAATATATTTTTAAATAAAAAATATTTTAAAAAAAATCATAACCACACTTAAAAAAAAAGACACTGTATAGTATCTTTCTATCAACAAAAACAAATTAATATTCAAACCCTACAATTAATGCTCCCCAAATTCTGTCTTTTTCTTCCCATTAATCTCCAAAAAAAAACAAGCCACTCGACCAGAATTCCTCGAGGGAAACAAGTTGGATCGAAGCACGTGAAACCCGGGTAGGTGACTTTCATCCCCATAGTTTGTAGCATAGATAGTTTTATAGCCATTGACCATGGCTTCCCATCACTGTCCTCGAACGTCTATGATTTTCTTGGACCCATTGCAACTTGGTGTTTTATTGACCATGTCACTAAAAAAAAAAAAAAAACAAAAGGGATGACTACAAATCAATACTCAATTGTATGCTCACCAAGATTTCAGCCCTCGAAATCCAAGATCTTGCTCAACTCTCTCTGTACTTTATTTGATCTAACAGGTTCATCCCCATCAGTTTTCTTATCGTATAGTTGATTCATAGAGATTTTCTATCTTCAAGTATATGGGTAAGAAAATTTATAAATTGAGAATCACAACTGTATGATATAGAAGTTCTATTTTGATTTTTGTTTTGTAATTAATTAACATGAAATGTTCTCGTAGCAAATATAAAATGTTAAATTTCAAAAGATTTATTCCTATCACAACTCTCCATTGTCAAGTAAAAGAAAATATTTTTTTTTAATTTTATTAATTATAAACTGTTAACTTATCTTTATAACAAAATTTATCCAATAGCTAGTTGCATATCATTCAAGAGACAAGCATGATCGTTCGAGTTCTATGATTGCTAATATGATGATCACTGGAGGCTTACATGATTGTTAACTTCAGGGCCCGTGGGATTAGTCGAGGTACGCACAAGCTGGCCCGAACACCCACATTAATAAAAAAAAAAGTTATTTTTAAACTTCCTTTACATGGTCGTATACTCTTAACTATAACATCATAATCCTTTAATAAAATAACTGAAGGGGTTAAACTTAATAGACCAGAGAGTTATAGGGATAAGCTAAGGTAATTAACAAGATTTCGAAGGTTGAGGACTGATCTATTACCATTTATATAAGTTGGGGACTGATTTGGATGTATCCATAGAAAAGATTAAAGTATTGTTCACGTTTTTCTCCGCTGATAGCTGATGAAATTGTCACGTCTTGGGGTTAGGTATACAGTAGCAGTCAAGAGTATTTTAATATTATATAAATAATTCTCCTGCAAAAAATAATACACGAACAGTAAGTAGAAGGAAGGAAAGGAGTATGGCTGCCGACATGGCGTCCACTCGAAGAGACCCCAACACAACACAAACCCCCCAAAGTCTATTGTCTTTGGTCAGTTTGGAAGATACCAGAAAATAACTACCTTATCCCATCTCCAGCTCCCACCACCAGTAGTCCATCAAAGGGTTTGTCTGTAGAGAGAGACATGAAACATCGTCATCTATGCATTATTGAAGCAACTAGAAGATATCATCAATGGAGTCGAGCCATTTTATAGGGGGGGGGTAATGGGGGCCGTCAATGATTATGAAAGGAATCATTACTTTGATGGGTTCCACGTAACAAGATTAAATAAACAAAATGCTAGAAGATTATAATATTTTATGGCATATGGTTTTTGACAACTTAATTCTTATATATTGTGAGATCGATGGAGAGGGGAAGAGGAAGGCCGAAAAAGCTAATGTTTTTTCGTCTTTTTTTTCTCTCTTTCTTGTTTATTTATCCTTGTTCAAATTCTAAAAGTCAAAAATCTCAAATTATTTCTTATCAAAAATAATATACAAAAACTTAAACAGAGAAGACTAGGAACAACATTTTCTAGATTTAATTTCGGTATAATTAATCAAGATCTCATAGAGAACCGGCCGATCCATAATATATATACATATATTATGCCATTTCATATCTTTCAAGTAATATTGTTTGATACGTGGGGCTTGTAATGAATTTGATCATAGACATGCCTTGATCTCTTACGTACTCCAAAATTGATACTATTGTGTTTTAGATGACTGCAGTTTAATTAAAATAACAGAGATGAATACTTGTAGATTATTGGATAATGAGATAAATAGCAGTGGAAATTTACGTGAGGTATTGTTCCTTCCTGTGTTTTGAAAATATTTTTGAAAAAAAATTAATTTTTTTATATTTCAGATTATTTTGATGTATTGATATTAAAAATAATTTTTTTAGAAAAATATTATTTTAATATAATTTTAAATAAAAAATACTTTTAAAAACAACCATATCATCACTCCAAACACACTCTATATAAACACCTAGCTAGCTTGAAGGATTAATATTTAATTTAGGTATTTTTCATCTAATTCAATTCTGAATTTTGTACAGAGCCATGTTTGGGCTAAAAGTATTTTTAAAAATACTTCTACTTGTTTGATGATTTAATTTATCATGAGTTTGGGTTTTGGCTGGTCTGAATAAAAAAAAATAAAAAAAATCAAATTGATTTAATTAAAACTTGGTTATTAATTTGTTGATTTTTAAAATATAAATTTTAATAAAAAAATATTATTTTATTTTTTAAAAAATAAATTAGCGTTGATCGGCGTAAACTCTTATGAACATGACCCGGACACTATAATGTATAAGATTTTAAAACCAAGGCGAAAAGTCATTAATCATGGAGCAAGGCATTGACGTTGCTTAATTGTTTTTTGTTTTCCTTTTTTTTTTTTTTTTCTTTTTATGGGGTTGGTATAATAAAGCCCACGGACATGAGAGCTACATGAAAAATATGGCCTACCTACTTGCTTAGGCAATCGTATATTTCTTTCATGATTTTGTCTGTTGACCAATACAAGAAGGATTTTTAAGTTCTTTACCTAGAAAACTTTCTTAGAGGAGCTATAGCTCATTATTGTAAAGCGTCTACTTACTTCAATACTGATTTTTTCACCAGCCGTAGAAAATTAACCATATATCACGTAAAGAACTTGGGATTAAAATATTTTTTTTTAGATTTAAATTTTATAGTTGTTAATATAATAGCTGCTAAAAAATTATATGATTATTAATTTCAGGACGTGTAAAATTAGTCAAAATACATGTAAGTTGGTTCAGATATTTATGTTAATAAAAAAATAATTATAAATAATCGAAAGCTCAAAATATATTATTAAAGCAAAATATAGATTGCACCATGTAAGCAAAAAAAACGTAGCCTAAATTTCTAATATTAAAAATAAAATAAAAAGGGTAATGATATTATTGTGTATTTTTTTACCGTTGCTCTAAGCTTATTGGCATTGTAAATTGGAATAGTAAAACAATGATTTTTTCCTTAATAACAGAACACATATGGGATGGGAAGCAGGG
>Ga0325411_1003345_pt1 | contig 18050 bp, 8 predicted proteins | sample PopdelMetagenome_13_FD_206181 | JGI IMG/M metagenome (GOLD analysis project Ga0325411, IMG submission 206181) | Populus deltoides microbial communities from Bellville, Georgia, United States - Xylem-PdIQD-R4 | ecosystem: Host-associated > Plants > Phyllosphere > Stem > Wood/Secondary xylem...
AAGAAACAAAAAGAGCAAAGCTAGAGAAAGAAAATGTCAAGTTAGAGAGAGAGAAGAAAATGAGAATTTGAGCTAATAAAAATGAATTTAATCTAAGCCAAATGGTATTAGAGGAAAAAAAAAAGAAGAAGAAAATAAAGAGAAAAGAAGCCTTCAACCTGAAAAAAAAAAAAAGAGTTTGAGGTTGAAAATAAAAGTAAATAGAGGTGCTCTAAACTGACTAGTAGCAAAGGGGAAAGAATGAGAAGAAAGAAATAAAAAAATAAAAACAAAGAAAAAGATAAAAACCTAACAAAAATAGAAACATGAAGTTGAGAGAAAAAACCACTCAAGAACCACACCATTGCTGACACACCACCGTCATTGTCACCAAAGCAACTCCTTCCTCATTTAGAATAAGCCTCATGGTAAGTCAAGTCCTTCTATTTACTATTAATAAATGCAAATAATACACATGTTGCTATTCATGCATGGTCATTATTCATCAATACATTTTTATTTTATTTTGATTTGATTTTTTTCATGTTGATGTTATTTAATTTTATAAAATTGCATCTTTTTCTTTTTACGTATATATGAGCACATAAATATTTGTTAAAAAATTAAAAATGATGTCGATGAGTAAAGTCATGTTTTTTTAATGAAATTTGGGTCCTAAAAACCAGATCAATGTGTCTTCTAGTTTTTAGAGATCAACATAGACCTAACATGATATTTTTAACCTTAAAACAAGTTTAATAATGGGTTAATGAGTTTTGGTCAAGTTAGCATTAAGTTTTAATTAAGCTTAAATTTGGATTTTAATGGTTAGGTTGACATATCTTTAAGTTTTAAGAGTCCAAATGTGCCTAACATAATGTTTTAAACCAATAATAAGGTCAATAATAAGTCCACAAGTATCCTTTGAGTAACATCCGATGCGGAGCAACCATAATATTCTTTTCAACTTTGTTTTGTAATAAAATAAATAATAAATAATGATGATAAAAAATCAAGAAATATATATATATATATATATATATATATAAACACTAAAATAAATCATCAAGTTGCGAGACTTATGATTTATGGTTCAACATTAACTTGATGAACATCAATAAAACTAAATGATATGCGAATAAACTGAAAATATAATTTAGACAGTAAATGACTTATAAAATTAATATAGGAGAAACACATAATTAATATAATATTTTCTCAGAAATGATATGGTAAGGATGATTTTTATCTTCCTTCAAGTATAACCAATATTTTTCTCAAGTTTTCTTAAAGAAGTAGGTTGTAACTTCATGTTTTATTTTTTCCATTAATTTTCAAAGGTCTCATTTTTATTAGATGAAACAAAATTGTTCAACTGTTATAACCTAAGATTCAATTGCAATGTCTATTTCTCCCTTTAATCCATGTTGCAATTGTTAGCCGAGTATCACTGAATTTTGTTTTCCATTTGTTTAGTTCATGTAGTTTCAAGAGTTTGCATCTTGGTCTTGAAATTTTATTTTTTAAAAATTTTAATCTCTAATTATTAAAAGATGAGAGAAAAAATTACTCAATAAAAAGGAAAAGAGATAAACTTTTCAACTACCCACATTCTAGTTACTAATAAGGTTTATCTTTAATGTAAATGGATTCACTTTGAAAAGAAAAATTCGATGAAAGTTGTTTCTCCTTTAAATAAATTATAAAAAAATATATTGATGCTCATAAAAGTTTTTTATTTGCTTTGATTTTTTATTCTAAATTGATTAAAGGGTATTTTATGGTTGAAATTGAGTTTTTTTTTTTTTTGTGTTTTCATGTTAAAATAATTTTAAAATTGAATTTTTAAAATCTAAAAACTTAAATATTAATTTTCCGATCATTGGAGGTAATATAAAAGTAAATAGCTGACGAGACATTGTTTGTCCCATTCTATAATGTGTTTTTCATTCTATTTAAAAACAAAAAAACCTCAACCACATATTGTTTTCCTATTAAAAAGAAATAAAGAAATTAAAGTCCACCTATATATTTTTTTTTCTATTAGGCTCGTCGTGTGGATTTGTCCTTCTAAGCCCAAGTTCCTAGCATCGTTTTAAATGACTCTTTAACTTTTTTGTAATTATTTATTTTAATTTAGCATAAAGTTCACTATAAATAAAATTATTAAAATTGTATTTAAAAAATTAACTAACTATTAGATCTTTTATGGTAATATAAATTAAATTTTTTTAAATAAACTCATGAATATTTAAAGGAAATAAATATTTATTTTTTAATATTTTATATAATTTCATCACATTAATTACTCTATTTGTTTTATACAAGTATAAAAATTATTGAGTCAAGATTATTATTTTTTTAATGAAATATGATAATTTTAAAAAAAAACTATACCTCTAATAAAAAATACATTTTTGTCAAAAAAACCAAATACATGAATATAGAAAGAGTTTTGATTGAAAAATACGAATCAAAAAGGAAAATTTGGATAAAAAATACAATTTTTTTCTTTATAACTTAATTTTTTTATCTTTATTACAAATATCTATTCTAATTAAAAACTGAATTACTTCATAGTACCTAGTTCAATTTGAAATGTGTATTGGTGACCAGATGCTGGTCTACAATCTGCTTTTATTATTGAATTATAACTATTTTAGGCTATGTTTGTTTTTTTGTCAGCTTTTGTATTTGCGATGAAACAAATATAATAAGATGTTTGATAACAAATTAATTTGTGTTTTATATTGTAGAACCCACTAAAAAATTAAGTTTGAAACATAGTTTTTGTGTAGCAGTTTTTACATGCTTTTTTTAATTGAGTTTCGTAAAAATTCCTAAAACCCTGTTTATTTTTGCGTTTTAAAAGCATATTTGAAAAAATTTAAAATTTTTTATTTTGCTTCAAATTAATATTTTTTTGGTGTTTTTAAATCATTTTGATGCGCTGATATCAAAAATAATTTTTTTAAAATATTATTTTAATTTATTTCCAAGTAAAAATCACTTTGAAAAACAACCACAACCATACTCTCAAACACAACTGATAACATTTTATATATGTTTTTTGCTACACATATACTTCAACTACAATTTTTACCAAATATGTATCTAAATCCAACTAACCATATCTAACTATATTTTTTAAAAAACTTATTTTTATCAAATCCCAATCACAAAAACTACTTAAAAAACAAACACAAACTTATAACAGGATGCACCTTACATACTCCTCCTTAATGGTTTGCAAAACATTTAAACTCATAGAAACAATAATTGAAAGCAATTAGACGACAACAATAAAAATACTTTGGAGAATACAAGTTTAAACTATGGTGACTCAAAACGCTACGCAGTGTCTTCAAGGAAAGGATAATCAGTGTAACCAACAACGAGATCATGTGTATAAAATGTTTCTCTATTGTACTTGTTGAGAGGAGCATGAAGTTCAAATCTCCTCAGCAAATCTGGATTTGCCAAGAACAAGCGACCATAAGCGACAAGGTCTGCCCGGTTCTCTTCAAGAGCTTTGTTTCCATCTTCCCTGTCATAACCACCAGCAACAATGAATGTATTGTTGAAAGCCTTCCTCATAGGCAGCAGACTTTCAGAGAATTTTGTATTCCCTGCGCCTATCTTCATTCTTGGCTCAACCATGTGGCAGTTCGCAATACCGTGTTTATTCAAGGATTTAACCATGTGGAGCCCTAGTGCTTCAGGATCCGAGTCTTTTGATTCCATAAAGTTTACATGAGGAGATGGTCTTATTCCAACTTTATCTGATCCTATCTCATTCGCTATAGCCTCAACTATTTCCAAAGGGAACCGGCAGCGGTTCTTTAGTGATCCACCATATTGGTCTGTTCTGTTGTTTACTTGATCTTTCATAAACTGGTCAATTAGATTTCCGTGAGCCCCATGGATCTCAACTCCATCAAAACCTATAAAAAGCACAGAACAAGCTTTAAGTGATGGTGTATATTATTTATGAAACCCAATTTGCAGATGTTCTAACTTCATTTCCAACACAAAAACTTTACATTTTTGTTTCGGGTGGGATGAAGCTAAAGTTTCTAAAATGCTGTGCAATCACGTAATGGTCAGCTTGTTAAAATCCTGTAAGAAAATTCAGAGATTCCAGAATATCTGATATAGAAAGTTTACCAGCTTCTATTGCGTTCCTCGCAGCAATTCTGAAATCATTGACTATTTGAGGGATTTCATCAGTCCTTAGAGGCCTCGGAGGTGTGAACTCCGTGACTTCACGTTGAGAAGATATTGGCTTGTCTGTAGAAGAGACTGGAGTTTGCCCATCTGGCTGGAAAACTGCAAATGCCAATAATATAGAAAAAATAATTAGTAACCATATTAATCTTTTCATTTTTTGAAAATGACTTTGCTAATCACCTAAAGCTTGACCCAATAGCCAAACAGTTTTAGATGATCTTATAACAAATTCATTACCCAACATATCAAATGAAACAGAAAAATCAAGAAGAAGGAAAAAGGAAAGGTCATATACTAATTTCTTCGTGTCATACATATCGATTTTTAATGATCAACAAGACTTCACGGAAGAATTTGTTTAAGTTCTGGTATTTTGTTGAAGAAGAAGAAGAAGAATATGATAGAAGAAATAAAGCTTGAATGTGCAGAGAAGTTTAATGAAGAAGTTCTGTATTTTTCTTATTACTTTTCAATTCTGTAGCCTTGCTTTTATACTTAATTCATGTAACTGATTCCTTTATTTTAGGAATCAAGATCATCTCACGTAAAACTGATTTACAATCAGTTTTGTAACAGTAAAAACAGAAAAACAGAAATAACAGTTTTAACTGCCTTCTTAACTGTTTTAACAGAATTTCTGCAACTTCTTCATCCTTCTTGCTGCAGTCTTCTTCATCGATTTTTATCAACAGTAATCAGCTTAGCTTTTAACAGCCTCTCCTAAGCTGTTTACTGATTTAACTCCAAGATCCAGTCTTAATTTCTTAAATCTGTCTTTGGGTAATGCCTTTGTGAAGATGTCTGCAAGTTGTTCTTCACTTCTGCAGAACTTGACATCAATTACTCCTTCTTGCAGAGCCTCTCTTATAAAGTGATACTTTCTGTTTATGTGTCTTGTTCTCTGATGAAAAACTGGATTCTTGGCCATCGAAATTGCTGACATGTTATCACAGAACAAGGGTGTTGCTTCAGCTTGCATTTCCCCAAAATCATCAAGCACAAACCGTAGCCAAATGGCCTGAGCAGTTGCTTCAGATGCTGAGACGTACTCAGCTTCTGCAGTTGACAATGCTACTGTGTTTTGTTTTACAGAAGACCAGGAGAATGCTCCACTTCCAAAACTGAATGCATAGCCCGAAGTACTCCTGCTATCATCTTCACTTCCTGCCCAATCTGCATCACAAAATCCAATGAGAGTTGCTGATTGCTCCCTCACATATTCAATCCCATAACTGAGAGTTCCTTGCACATATCTTAGAACTCTTTTTGCAGCTCCCATGTGAATCTTGGTAGGTCCAGTCATGAACCTTGATAATAAACTTGCAGCATACATTAGATCAGGTCTTGTAGCTGTCAAATATAGTAGACTTCCTACTATTCTTCTATAAAGACTTTCATCAGCCAACTCACTTCCATCTTTCTTCTTCAGTTTCTCTCCAGTGGCCAGGGGAATGGAAACTGGTTTGCAATCATCAAGTCCAAACTTACTGAGCAGAGATTTGGCATATTTCCCTTGATGAATAAACACTCCTCGATTGGTTTGCAGTATCCCCATGCCAAGAAAATGGTGAAGAAGTCCAAGATCAGACATCTCATATCTCTGCATCATTTCCCTTTTGAATTCATTGAGAAGCCTCTCACTGCTGCCAGTGTACACTATGTCATCAACATAGATTGAAACTATGATCAAATTTCCTTCCATGTCTGATCTTGTATATAGAGTAGCTTCACTTCCACTCCTTTTAAAATTGCACATAGAGAGATATGTATCAATCTCACTATACCAGGCTCTCGGTGCCTGTTTTAATCCATACAAAGCCTTTTTTAGTTTGTAAACTTTGTGTCCTGCATTCTTTACTTCAAACCCTTCAGGCTGCTCAACATATACTTCTTCTTCAAGTACACCATTTAGGAATGCTGACTTGACATCCAATTGAAACAACTTCCATCCCTTCTGTGCTGTAAGTGCAATGAGAGTTCGAATTGTATCTAACCTTGCTACTGGTGCAAAGGTTTCATTGTAATCAATTCCAGATTTCTGTGCATAACCCTTTGCTACAAGTCGAGCCTTGTGTTTCTGAACTGATCCATCAAGATGAAGCTTGGTTTTGTACACCCATTTCACTCCTATCACAGGTTTATCACTTGGTCTTTCCACCAATTCCCAAGTATTGTTCTTCTCTATCACTTCCAATTCTTCCTTCATAGCCTCCTGCCAGGCTTTATCCCCAGCAGCCTCTTGATAATTCTCAGGTTCTATGATGCACATGTGACACCTTGCATATATGTCTTCCAAGGTTTTCAGTTTCACTGGAGTAGAGCTTGGTGAAGATTGTTGACTGTTAACACTATCAATCTTCTCAGCTGACTCTTCAACTATAGGATTTTGATTGCAATGTTCAACATTGTCGGGTTGAATTTCAGAAGTGTGTTCCTCAAGATTCTCACCTTCAATTATACCTCCTTCATGATTGAAGGACAAGTGGATTTGGTTCATCAGTTTTCCCTTCCAATTCCATGCTTTATCTTCACTGAAAATCACACTTCTTGAGAGAACAATCTTCTCAGTTTTCAGATCATATATCCTATACCCTTTTTCACAGCTGCCATATCCAACAAACACTCCCTTTCCAGCTTTGCTATCCCATTTCTGCCTTAGTGATGCTGGGATATGTGTGTAACACAAGCAACCAAACACCTTCAAATGCTTGACTCCTGGCTTCCTTCCCGTGAAGGCTTCAAAAGGAGTCTTTTCTGCAACAGATGTTGTATAACATCTGTTCTGTATATACACAGCTGTATTAACAGCTTCTGCCCAGAAGGTTACTGGCATTCCTTTCTCTATCAGCATAGATCTCCCCATCTCACAAATTGTTCTGTTTCTCCTTTCTGCAACTCCATTCTGTTGAGGGGAGTATGCAACTGTCAATTGCCTCTCCATTCCTTGCTTCTCACAGAATTCTTCAAATTCTTTGGAAGTATATTCTCCTCCTCTGTCACTTCTTAGCTTTTTCAATTTGTGTCCACTTTGCAGCTCAACGAATGCTTTGAATTTCTTGAATACATTCAGTGCACCAAATTTATTTATGAGAAAGTATACCCAGCACATTCTTGAGTAATCATCAATGAATGTGATGAAGTATCTGTTTTCTCCCACAGAGTCATTCTGCATTGGTCCACACAGATCAGTGTGGATCAATTCCAGTGGATTGCTTGCTCTCCACACTTGCTCTTTGATGAATTTCTCCCTGTGATGTTTGCCTGATGCAAAGCCTGCACAAACATCTTCTACTTCAGTCAGAGCAGGAAGTCCACACACCATCTCTTTCTGCTGCATCTTCTTCATACTGGCAAAGTTCAAGTGTCCAAGTCTCCTATGCCATATCCAGGAATCCTCAGTCACTGAAGCTTTCCTTGCTGCAGGTGTAATACTTTCAAGTGAAAGTGGAAAGCATCGATTTCCTCCCATGATTACTATTGCTATAACATTGTTGAGGCTTTCATCATCAAATATTACTGCCTTGTTACCTCCAAACAGAATGTAATAGCCATGCTCCATCATCTGCCCTACACTTAGTAAGTTTTCATCCAATCCGGGAACAAGCAACACTTCTTTTATATATCTCTTCCCATGCTGAGTTTCCACAACCAATGTACCTTTTCCAGTAGCTTGTACAAGGTCTCCTGAGCCCATCTTCACTTTGCATGTTACTGATCTATCAATGTTGATTAATTCAGATTCTTGAGAAGTCATGTGATTGCTGCAAGCACTATCCACAAACCATATCTTTTTGTCTTGCAAACTTGCAGCATGGCAAGCATAGAACATGGTTCCAGTGATGACTCCTTCTTCTTTAGCATAATTTGCAAGTTGTTTGTGATTCTGACTTTCACAATCTTTTGTAATATGGCCAAACCGATTGCATCTTCCACATCTTGGTTTTCCTTTGTGCCTGCACAATCCAAAATGATGTTTTTGACAAACTTGACACTGTGGTTTTTCTCCTGCTTGACTGCTCCCACCACTAGTGTTATTCCAGTTTGAGTTGCTGTAATTCAGAGTTCTGTTTGGATTCCAGTTTGATCCCCTCCTGTCTTGTGGTTGCCATTTTTGTGTAGGTCTGCCTTGGAAACTCTTGTGAGAATTGTAAGCTTGATTGTTTCCAATTTTAAAACTGCTAAAGGCTTTTTCTGTTCCTCTTAGCTTATCCCTTTCATCATGCAGATCCTCCCTCTTATCATATACTTTAACAGAAGCAATGACTTCTTCTTCTCTTAGAACTTCAAGATCACGTGTCTCTTCAATTATAGACACAATGGATTTATATCTTCTGCTTAAACTCATTAACAATTTCTGCACAATTCTGTTTTCTGATACATCTTCACCTAATGATTTTAGGTTGTTTATAGTTGCAAAGAATTTAGCTAGATAACCATCTAAGCTTTCACTTTCTGTCATTCTCAAATATTCAAAGTCTGCTCTTACTCCTTGAAGTTTCACAGCTCTAACCTTTTTATCTCCTCTGAATTCTCTGCTCAAGATGTCCCATGCTCCTTTTGCAGTTTTCTCATTTCTTATACGTGGGAATAGATCATCTGTTAATGCTCCTTGTATGAGGCTTAAAGCCTTTGCATTCTTGATTTTTTCTTCTCTGGATGTCGTGGATGCATGCAATATAATTTGATCAGCCTCACTCTCTTCATCGCCTGATCCTCCTGCAATCTCAGGTGCTTGATGAGACTTTATTCCATCTTCAACTACTTCCCATAGATCGAGTGCTATGAGGACAGTTTCCATTTTTACAGCCCAAAAATCATAATTCATGCCATTGAACTGTGGAGTTCTTAAGTCTCCTCCAGCTGAGCTTGATCCTACCATTTTTGAGTAATTAACAGTTTAATCAATCTCTTTTTCACAGTCTACGCCCCTCTCAGGAATCAGTTTGCTGCTCTGATACCATGTTTAAGTTCTGGCATTTTGTTGAAGAAGAAGAAGAAGAATATGATAGAAGAAATAAAGCTTGAATGTGCAGAGAAGTTTAATGAAGAAGTTCTGTATTTTTCTTATTACTTTTCAATTCTGTAGCCTTGCTTTTATACTTAATTCATGTAACTGATTCCTTTATTTTAGGAATCAAGATCATCTCACGTAAAACTGATTTACAATCAGTTTTGTAACAGTAAAAACAGAAAAACAGAAATAACGGTTTTAACTGCCTTCTTAACTGTTTTAACAGAATTTCTGCAACTTCTTCATCCTTCTTGCTGCAGTCTTCTTCATCGATTTTTATCAACAGTAATCAGCTTAGCTTTCAACAGAATTCTGAATACAAAAGCATTTTGCTGCTGAAAACAGAAAAGCAAACTGAGACCACAGCGTGTCATCTACATCAAACCATGCAAATTCAAGGAAATGGATAATATATGAAACCATACTGTACATTAAAGAAAGGGGAGATAAATCAAGTACCTGTGAGAAAGATTAAAACTTGCCCATCTTGTATGGGGTGAAAAGAGGCATCGTGGGAGTCACAGCATCCATTCTTTCTTGCAGTTGATTAATTGTTATTGTGGTGGTTCACTAAGAACTTGTAGGAGTGGTTATGGAGAGAACCAGGTTAGCGTCGTGGGCTATTTATAGTTTTATTTATATGCTTATTTTGACTTGGAAAGAAAAAGTGATGACGTTTGAAGGTACGTAATTACAGAGGAGGGAACAAATTTGAACGCTGCAGTCATTGATGATGTTGAATTCATGGTTTTTAAAAATAAAAAATAAAAAATAGTTTTTTTTAATTAATATTATTTTATATTTTTAAATTGTTTTAAAGTGATAGTTTAAAAATATTATTTTAATATATTTTTAAATAAAAAATAATTTAAAATACAATCATTATAATACTTCCAAACGCTAAAATCCATAAAAAATTTCCTTTAATTAATTGTTATTATAATTATATTGAAGGGTATTATTGAATTTGAACCTGAACGCAGAAATAGAAGAATTCCGATTGTGGGTCCTTCAGGCCACAGATGAGTTGCTACTGTTCTAATACAAAGGTCACTGGTTAGTTGCAAATGTGGTCCTTGTACTATTCAAGTTTGATTAATTGAGTCCCCCAACTATTAATTTCATGCATTGTCTGTCCCTCTACTATCTATTCCAATTCCAATTTGGGTCCTCCGTTTGAGATCCCATTAGCTGAGAATGGTGGAATTGTCTCAATAAACTCATCTTCGTTTTCAAAAAAGAATTTGTAACATGAAAATAAAAATCAGATTTAAATAATTCACAATTAAGAAAAATTCAAAGGAATTAAAAATGATTGAGAATTCCAAAAACATAAAATCAATTAATCAAAGCCATTAAAACAATCTTTTTTAATTTTATAAATCAATTATTTTTTTTTGTTTTTATTAAGTTCTTTCATATATTTCTCATTATGATTTTAAATTTTTCCTCCTCATTTTACTTCCTTCTCAACGTGACTTATGAAGTTTTAGTTTATTTCTTTTTTTCATAATTTCTCAAATTTCTTTTGATTTTTAAAATGAATTTGTTATTAGTTTTAAATCATTTTTTATTTTTTTAATAATATATATTTTCTTTTATATACTTGTAATTATGAACGAAGTATGAACTAGACCAGAACTAATTATGAACTGAGGGCTCTAATTATGAACGAAATAGATATCATGGGGACTCAATAAATCAAATGAATAGTAAAAGAACTTAATTGATCAAATGATAAAGTTCTAGGGGCATATATGTAACTAGATCGGTTGTCTGCAATAACTAGTAGGGTTTAAGCAAATCCCTTAAAGAAGCCCTAAGGCATAGTAGTATATAAAGGAGTGCAAAACAAGTATCGTAAGTCATGAAGGAGATGGTTGGGAAAGACGATAATGCCCATGGAGGAGATTGTTGATGAAGACAAAATCCAGATTGAAAAGGACGGCATTTGTTGAGAGTTTTGACAAGTTTAAGGTCAAATCAACGGTTTTGACAAATTTAATCAAATTCATTTATTAGATTCACATGTTGAATGTATTTAGTAATGTTTCAGACGATTTTATATTTTTACAATTTATTAAAAAACATGTATTAATTAACAAAAAAAAAAAAACTAAAAGAAGAGGGAATTGTAATATAGTACTTTTTCATCACAAAATACTATTTACTAGAACAATTTTTTTTTTTGGATTTGTTTTCAATTTTTTTATTTTAATTACATCGTTCAATATTGTATTTATTGGGGATTGAACTTTATAATTTTTTAATTTAATTTTTATGAGATTATCTTAATTTCATTACCTGAATTACATAAGTTTGATAAGTTAACTTGAGTTTTTTTTCCCCCTTTTCTTTAATAATTTTTTTCTACAAGTTCATCCTTCAATATTGGGTAGATTGCAAATTAGTTTTCTTGATTTATTTTGATTCTCTTTCTATGAGGTTATCATCGTTTCATGAATCGAGTCATAGGTTTGGCGGGTAAACCCGGTTTAACTTAAGTCGTTTTTTGTGTTTTTTTAATTGATTTTTCAATTTAGATTCCATTCTTCAAAATATAGGGGGGATGGACTTCATATTGTTTTTGAAATTTAATTTTTTTTAAGGTTATTCTAGTCTCATGACCCATACCGCGAGTTTAATGAGTTAACTCAATTTACTCGAGTTTTTTTTACCCTTTTTCTAATTGACTTTTTTTTTTAATTCTATCCTTACTATCCTCGTTTCTTGACTCGGGTCACGAGTTTGGCTTGTTAACTCAAGTTAACTTGATTCATTTTTTATATCCATTTTTTAATTGAATCTTTATTCAATTTTATTTTGCAACATTTGGTTGATTGATAATTAAATTTAATAATTTGTTTTAGTTTGTTTTCTATTGGGTTAGCGGTCTCATGACCTAGGTTATGAGTTTGGTTGGTTAACTTGAGTTGACTCGAGTCATTTTTTTTATATTATTTTAATTGATTTGTTTTTCAATTTCATCCTTCAACATTGAATTTATTGAAAATTGAGCTTCATAATTAGTTTTGATTTTCTTTTTATGAGGTTATTATGGTTTCTTGACCCAACATGCTGATTAACAAGTTAACCCGAGTTGATTCGAATCGATCCTAAATGTTTTAATCTCAATATTTAAAAATAAAATCTCATCTTAAATATATATTTTTAGTCAAATTATATTTTTATCAACAATTTAGGTTGCTTTTAAATCTACCAAGTTAATTAGATCATAACATCAAGTTAATCCTCACAAATTTAATTTTTGTTTTCAAATGAAAATATTTTACCTCGTCATCATTTCAATTTTCATTTGTACCATTCTCAGCTAGCTAATGGCATCTCAAACGGAGGACTCAAATTGGAATTGGAATAGGAATAGATAGTAGAGGGACAGACAATGCATGAAATTAACAGCTGGGGGACTCAATTAATCAAACTGACATAGTACAAGGACCACATGTGCTTTGTATTAGAACAGTAGCAACTCATCCGTGGGCTGAATGACCACAATCTGAATTCTTCTATTTCTGAGTCCAGGTTCATAATAATTATAGTAAAGATGGATTCTACCTTTCAAATTTGTTCCCTCCTCTGTAATACGTACCTGCAAACGTCATCACTTTTTTGTTTCCAAGTCGAAAGAAGCATTTAAAACTATAAAATAAATACCCACTACGCTCACCTGGTTCTCTCCATAACTAGCTACTCCTACAAGTTCTTAGTGAACCACCACAATAACAATTAATCAACTGCAAGAAAGAATGGATGCTGTGACTCCCACGATGCCTCTTTTCACCCCATACAAGATGGGCAAGTTTAATCTTTCTCACAGGTACTTGATTACTTAAGTTATCTCCCTTTTCTTTAATGTACAGTATGGTTTCATATATTATCCATTTCCTTGAATTTGCATGGTTTGATGTAGATGACACGCTGTGATCTCAGTTTGCTTTTCTGTTTTCAGCAGCAAAATGCTGCTTTTGTATTCAGAATTCTTCTGTGAAGTCTTGTTGATCATTAAAAATCGATATGTATGACACGAAGAAATTAGTATATGACCTTTCCTTTTTCTTTCTTCTTGGTTTTTCTGTTTCATTTGATATGTTGGGTAATGAATTTGTTATAAGATCATCCAAAACTGTTTAGCTATTGGGTCAAGCTTTAGGTAATTTACCCTTATCATAGTTGTTTGTTCTTTGATTTCCTGGTTTTCATCACCAACTCATGGCCGGGAAATATAATCATGTAAATTCCCGGGTTAAATAAATAGTTAATGCAATGGATATACTGCTACTATCATTTTAATTACAACTACTTCAGTGATTAATTACATGTTTTCTTCAGAATTGTCCTGGCACCATTGACTAGACAGAGATCTTACGATAATGTTCCTCAGCCGCATGCCGTTCTATACTACTCCCAGAGAGCCACAAAGGGGGCTCTTCTCATATCTGAAGCCACTGGAGTTTCTGACACAGCACAAGGGTAATTCCATCAGCCATGCCTGATTCCATACTCAATCTAACTGGCGACTTTTTGTTGCGATTACTGGAAGAGAGCAACATAAATTCAATATTTGGTTTTGTTACACTGACACTTCAGTGTGTTCATAATCTTACATATGAATATATATAGGCTCCTACATGCTCCAAGTATTTGGACCAGAGAGCAAGTGGAAGCATGGAAACCCATTGTGGATGCTGTCCATGCCAAAGGAGGTATTTTCTTCTGTCAAATTTGGCATGCTGGGAGGGTGTCAAATAGCGGTGAGTTATTGCCTTTAATCTCATTGATGCATAGATTTTAATTTTGTTCCTAGCATGTTAAAGTTCTGTTTCCAGTATCTGTAACAATGATTAATGTTGCTTTGTGTTCATGGGCCATACTTTCTTGTCAGTTAATATGATTAGCAAAGTTATTTTCAAAAAATGAAAAGATTAATATGGTTACTAATTAATTTTTCTATATTACTGGCATTTGCAGGTTTCCAGCCAGATGGGCAAGCTCCGGTCTCTTCTACTGACAAGCCAATATCTTCTCAAGTTGAAGGCATGGAGTTCACACCTCCGAGGCGTCTAAGGACAGATGAAATCCCTCAAATAGTCAATGATTTCAGAATTGCTGCGAGGAACGCAATAGAAGCTGGTAAAACTTTCTATCTCAGATATTTTGGAAACTCTGAATTTTCTTACAGGACTTCAACAAGCTGAACAATACATGATTGCACGGCATTTTAGAAACTTTAGCTTCATCCCACTCAAAACAAAAATGTAAAGTTCTTTTGTTGGAAACATCTGCAAATTGGGTTTCATAAATAATATAGACCATCACTTAAAGCTTGTTCTGTGCTTTTTATAGGTTTTGATGGAGTTGAGATCCATGGGGCTCACGGATATCTAATTGACCAGTTTATGAAAGATCAAGTAAACAACAGAACAGACCAATATGGTGGATCACTGGAGAACCGCTGCCGATTCCCTTTGGAAATAGTTGAGGCTGTAGCGAATGAGATAGGATCAGATAAAGTTGGAATAAGACTGTCTCCTCATGTAAACTATATGGAATCAGGAGACTCAGATCCTGAAGCACTAGGGCTCTACATGGTTAAATCCTTGAATAAATACGGTATTGCGTACTGCCACATGGTTGAGCCAAGAATGAAGATAGGCGCAGGGAATACAAAATTCTCTGAAAGTCTGCTGCCTATGAGGAAGGCTTTCAACAGTACATTCATTGTTGCTGGTGGTTATGACAGGGAAGATGGAAACAAAGCTGTTGAAGAGGACCGTGGAGACCTTGTCGCATATGGTCGCTTGTTCTTGGCAAATCCAGATTTGCCGAGGAGATTTGAACTTCATGCTCCTCTCAACAAATACAACAGAGAAACATTTTATACACATGATCCTGTTGTTGGTTACACTGATTATCCTTTCCTTGAAGACACTGCGTAGGGTTTTGAGTCACCATAATTGAAACTTGTGTATTCTCCTAAGTACAATAGATATTTGTTATAAAGATAAAAATTCAGTTTTCAATTACAATAGATATTTGTAAGAAAGATAAAAATTTAAGTTATAAAGAAAAAAAATGTATTTTTTATCCAAATTTTCCTTTTTGATTCATATATTTTTTTTATTTTAACAAAACAATATTTTTTTTATTAGTAACATGTTTTTATAAATAAAAATTAAAGGCAATTAAAATAAAAATGTATAAAAATCTTAATAATTTAAACTAAGAAAAAATATGTATCTTTTCAATCATAACTCTTTCTATATTCATGTATTTGTTTTTTTTTTTTACAAAAATGTGTTTTTTATTTGTGGTATATTTTAAAAAAATGAAAAAACAATCATGACTCAATAATGTTTATATATGTATAAAACAAGTAGAGTAATTAATGTGATGAAATTATATTAAATATTTAAAATAAAAAATAAAATTTTTATTCTCTTTAAATATTCATGAGTATATAAAAAAAAATAATTTAATGGCATGGTCTCTCTCTACTTCAGGTTTTTATTTCTCTTAGATTTTTGCCTTTTTTTTTATTTCTTTTTTTCTTTTCATTCTTTCCCCTTTTCTAGTAGTTGTTTCAGAGCATCTTTATGTATCTCTATTTTCAACTCAGAACTCTCTTTTTCTCTTGCTATCTTTTATTTTTATTCAAATTTAAGGTTTCCTTTTCTTTTTATTTTCTTCTTCTTCTTCTTTTACCTCTAATACCATTTGGCTTAGATTAAATTCATTTTTACCGCTCAAACTCTTATTTATCAATAGACTTGAATCCGTCAATAATTCTGCCTATAAAAATAACACATCATTATATTTGTTAAATTTATTTTTTTTTCTACTGTAATTCTCTCAGTATATATCAAGATACTATTTATGTCTGTGTTTACCAATGGATATAGCAAGAGTATATTCAATCGAAAAAATTTGTCATAGTATACCAACAAAAATATTTTATTGATATATCTATTTATATTTGTTAATTTTCTAGTATATTTTGTTTACCGATAATGATGACGAAGATGAAAAACTACACCTTTCAATAATTTAGATGACAAATAAAACCCTCTACATTTTTTCAAAATTTGAGTTGTCTATACAGGAGTTGATTGCATCTCGAACATATAGAATCGTTGATGAAAGATCCAAAACCATTAAATATTATGAATCTTCTCTGTCAAGCTAGAAACAACCATTGAACTTTAATCTAAAATTAGACAACCCCTGGTAAGTACGAAAAATACATAGTTAACGTATATCTAAATACAAAGTCTAGATCTATAAACACATAATAATAATAATAATAATAATAATAATAATAATAACCACATAATTTAAAACCATGAATAAGGATAAAAAGAGAAGATGTTATCGCTAGTGATTCGCTAAATGACTGCTTTAGAAAAAAATAGGTTCTAAGATTTCTTTTTTTCAAGAGATAGAGAGAAGGGGGAGAGGCATATAAATTTAAAAAGTATTTGTAAAATAAAATAAACTATTTAATTAGCTATTGTTGATTTTTTTTAAAATATAGAGTCGTCTAAAAGTGTTGACATTATTTAAAAATGTCAAAACAACTAACATACTAATATATCTATTCAAATAACTAAAAGATAAAAATTAGAATTACAATAGAATAACACTAAAAATACATATTTAAAGTAATAAAAATATATTCATTCCAATTAGTATAAATGTTGATCATAAATTTCAGCCCAAAATTACAATTATAGTTGTTGAATATACACATTGTGCTTATAAAAAAAATAGTTAAGATTTAGAGTTGTTTTCCATTTTCTATAGTCATCACAAGTGTTATATAACATTTGATTATAACTTATAAATTCAAAATACAATAAAGAAATCAATAAAAGAACTTTAATATTTTGATTAAATATTTAATTTGTTGTTCTAAGATTAAGGCAACAATAATTAGGAGGTGAATTAATTAGGAGTTTCAAAGATTTAAATTTTAAAATAAAAAAAGCTTTAAAATTTAAGTTCCAAAATTAAAAAGATTTGAAATTTAGATGGATCTTTTATTTTTTCTCAATTAATAGCTCCTGTATATATTACTATTTTAACATTTATGGAATTACAATGATACCCAAGGTTTATCTATTGAATTGGTGGTGCATGAAAATAAAATTTAATATTTTTCATAAACAAATTTGCACTTGAAACTTATGGAGTGAAGAGAGGACAATGAAAAATTTTATGGCGCTCAGAGAGTATTTAGTGGCATCCTTGTAGTTATTCCATGGACTCACCTTAAAAAAAAAGATAAATATAAAGTAGAGAGAGAAAATAAAACTTATAATAAAAAAAAATGATAAGAATATCTTTATCTAAAATTTATCTCTCCTACTTGTTTCTTTAAAGTATGTCTAGAGAGTAACTAATTAGATATCACTAGTTAATTTTTAAGCACCATAAAATTTCTCAGATAACCATTATATTATATTCTCATTTAAGTTATTTTGTTTCTTTACATATTAAATTGAATTGTAATGGCATTTGATAGCGCATTAACAAATATACTATAAAATTTATGTTTTTCCTCGGCTAATTCGTTGTTCATATAAATAGTGAAACCCTTTTATCTTCTTTTATTTTTCATTTTCATCATTTTTTTACAAATTTCATCCTCGAAAGTTTTCTTTTGATTTAATCCTTTTATTAATGAGATAAAATGTTTTATTTACACTTATACCTTTTATTATGAAAAAAATACATATCAAAATGGTTTGTATAGTCAAGTTTTTTTTAAGAAAAAACAATTACCACCCATCACGCAACGCAAATCAAATCA